>ENA-OPIO01000008-OPIO01000008.1-human-gut-metagenome-genome-assembly--contig:-NODE-8-length-86925-cov-7.813745_pt1 | contig 86925 bp, 68 predicted proteins | sample MGYA00241395_ERZ501636 | MGnify/ENA primary metagenome ERZ501636 (study PRJEB25962, sample SAMEA2042198) | human gut metagenome | biome: human gut; feature: human-associated habitat; material: faeces... | reverse complement strand
TCTAGGGCGGCCACGGCCACCATCATCTTCAGCGTGCTGGCCGGGCGCATCAGCTGTTTCTCGTTGTAACGGTATATGGCCGAGTCGGCCGTAAGGTCGTAGACCATCAGCCCGACGGTGGAAGTCTCGAACATGTCGGCCTGCAACAGCGCGTCGAGGCGCGACTGCACGTTGAGCGGCCACAGGCCTTCGCCGCCGCAGTCGAGCGTGTCCGCCGCCGTTGTGTCAACTCTTACGGTGTCCGCGTCATCGTTACCTGTAACGAAGTTAAAGCTCCTCTCTCCACCGAAAGAGCAGAGCGAGGACAATAAAAACAACGTTGCTGCAACCCACATCGCGGCCATATGGCTGATTGTATGTTTCGTTCTCATCCCTGTTTTCACTTTTTCACCGTGTTACTTTTCCACCTTAATAATAAATGTTTTTACCCTTTTACCGTTTTACTTTTTTACCTTTGAGATTTCTTTCTCACCGTCTCACCTTCTCACTTTCTCACCTTTCCAACGCTTCTTGCCGTTTCCATATTTCCTCGATAAACGCCTCATCGTTGGCCGGTTGCACCGCAAGTTCGTGCCCCGCGCCGTATCTTACGAGCACATACCTCACCGGCAGCAGCCTGCCATGCACCGTTTCAACGGAAATGATGTCGGCCAGACGAATTTCGACACGCCGCGAAAAGCGCCCCTTGCTGACGCGAAGCCGCCCGTCGGCGGTAAGCGTATAGGCCGTGTGGACTATGCGCTCAACCATCAGCACGACTACTATCATCAGTGCAAGGCCCACCACGGCGTTGGCCGCCGACCTGTGCCAGAAGGCGCACAAGGCCGCCACGGCCACCACTGCGATGGCCGCGTAATTGAGGAAAGATACACGGTAATGGAAAGTACGGTTAATCATAACAGAGGACAAAGGTAATACAAACCGAGTGGAATGCAAAATAAAAGGCCGTGAAACGGACTTTTTTTGTCATTCCCGAGGTGCAGTTTACCTTATCCAAAGATAATACAAAAATCCCAATTAACGGCCTTTCGCCTTGCAAAAGGCCACCTTTTAGAGCGTAAAAGGCCGTCTTTTGGAAGGTAAAAGACGGCCTTTTGCAACGGCGTTGGTAACATGCTGGCAGCCAACGGGTTACGGGCGGCGGCGCAAACGGTGTCGCGTTGAGGCCTGTAACGCCCGTTACTAATGGCAAATGATACGCTAAATTGCATTATTCTGGCGCGATTTTTTCGCTTATTCCAACGTTTCTTATTATTTTTGCAACCGTTTTATAAAACGTATTATGGTATATAAATACGACTTTCTGATTATCGGCGGCGGTGTCGCCGGTATGAGCTACGCCCTCAAGGTTGCCCGGGCGCACAAGGGAAAAATCTGCATTATCTGTAAAACCACGCTCGACGAGGCCAACACGGCCAAGGCGCAGGGCGGCATAGCGTCGGTTACCAACCTCGCGGTGGACAACTTCGAGAAGCACATCGAGGACACAATGATTGCCGGCGACTACATAAGCGACCGCAAGGCGGTGGAGCAAGTGGTGCGCAACGCCCCCGCGCAAATCAAGGAACTGGTGCAATGGGGCGTCAACTTCGACAAGAAGGAAGACGGACAGTATGACCTTCACCGCGAAGGCGGACACTCGGAGTTCCGCATACTGCACCACGCCGACGACACCGGGGCCGAAATACAGCGCGGCCTGATGGCCGCCGTAAAGGTCAATCCCGACATAGAAATCAAGGAAAACCACTTCGCCGTGGAAATCATAACGCAGCACCACTTGGGCATAGAGGTGACACGCCGCACGCCCGACATTGAGTGTTACGGCGCTTACGTGCTCAACCCCGACACGCAGAAGGTGGACACATACCTGAGCAAAGTCACACTGATGTGCACCGGCGGATGCGGCGCGGTCTACCTGACGACCACCAACCCGATAATATCCACAGGCGACGGCGAGGCCATGGTATACCGCGCCAAGGGCACGGTGAAGGACATGGAGTTCGTACAATTCCACCCCACGGCGCTCTACAATCCGCACGAGACGCATCCGGCTTACCTCATCACCGAGGCCATGCGCGGCTACGGCGGCATACTGAGGCTGCCTACGGGCGAATCGTTCATGGAGAAATACGACAAAAGGTTGTCCCTTGCGCCGCGCGACATAGTGGCCCGCGCCATTGACAAGGAGATGAAGGTACACGGACTTGACCACGTTTGCCTCGACGTTACGCACAAGGACGCCGAAGAAACGAAGCGCCACTTCCCCAACATCTACCAGAAGTGCCTCTCCATCGGCATAGACATCACCAAGGAATACATACCCGTGCGCCCGGCGGCACACTACATGTGCGGCGGCATAAAGGTTGACCTCAACGGAGAGTCCAGCATCCACCGCCTCTACGCCATCGGCGAATGCTCGTGCACGGGATTGCATGGCGGCAACCGACTGGCCAGCAACTCGCTCATCGAGGCCGTGGTCTACGCCGACGCGGCGGCGCGTCACAGCCTGGAGAACATCGGCAAGTACACGTTCAACGACCGCGTGCCGGAGTGGAACGACGAGGGAACGATGACCAACGAGGAGAAGGTTCTCATCACGCAGAGCGTCAAGGAGGTGTGCCAGACGATGAGCAACTACGTCGGCATAGTGCGCAGCGACCTGCGCCTGAAGCGCGCCTGGGACCGCCTCGACCTGCTCTACGAGGAGACTGAAGCCCTGTTCAAGCGCGTAAAGGCCAGCCGCGACATCTGCGAACTGCGCAACATGATTAACGTAGGCTACCTCATCACGCGCCAGGCAATAGAGCGCAAGGAGTGCCGTGGACTGCATTACACCATCGATTATCCGCTGCACGCGTACGATAAAAAATAAATTTTAATTCATAATGTATAATTCATAATGTATAATTATGCCTGCGGACAGAGGAAAGGACAAGGCGCAGCCAATTATGAATTGTGCATTATGAATTATGAATTGAATAATCGTTTCTGTCCTTCAGGATGTTTTCCATATTCTCGGCAGCCCAGTCTATGAGGCTGTTGAGCAGCGGAATGAGCGACAGGCCACGCTCCGTAAGGCTGTATTCCACCCTCGGCGGCACTTCGGCATATACCCGTCTTGACACCAGTCCGTCGGCCTCGAGCACCTTCAACGCCGTTGAAAGCATCTTCTTCGATATGTCAGGGATGTACAGCTTCAGGCCGTTGAAGCGCATTGTGCCGTGCCTTTCAAGCGTGAAAAGCACCAGCATGGACCACTTGTCGCCAATTCGCGACAGCACGTTCCTTATCGGGCATTGAGGGAACAAGGCGTAATTTACATCTGTTTTGAGCATAAACAATCACCGTTTTGGTCTACAAAAGTAACCGAAACGGTTTATATAATGCACCAATGTGCGTTAAACTTTGTAAAAGTCAATTCTTGAATACGCCTCAAAAAGGCAACGGTAACGTGCAGGTTACCGTGTAACGTCTGCGTAACTTCTTGCATGTCATGTATTTACGCATTACCTTTGCATCCGTAAACATCAACTTATAAAACATACATTGACATGAAAGAACTGAAAGTTTTGGGTGAAGGTGCTAACTTCACGGCCGTATCTACGGGCAAGTTTGACGGTTTGAAAGACTATGTGTTGCCGCTCGGCGGAGGCGTATCGGTCAACGGCAAGGTGTTCACTGGCGGGGCATTGAAGGCCACGGGCATGGAGATGTCGCTCCAGACGATGTGCCCCGGGCAGGCAAGTCCGTTCCTCCACGCGCACAAACGGCACGAGGAACTGTACATGATAATCAGCGGCGAGGGTGAGTTCCGCGTCGATGACAAGGTGTTCCCGGTAGCCGAAGGAAGCCTCGTGCGCGTAGCTCCGGCAGGCAAGCGTGCGCTGCGCAACACGGGAAAGGCCAACATGGTAGTGATGTGCATTCAGTACATGAGCGGTAGTTTCGGCGAGAATGACACCCCGGCAGGCGACGGTATTGTGCTCGAAGAGGACGCTTTCCATAATGGCTTGTAACCGCCTGACTATCAGACAGTAAGCAGACGCACACTAAAAGGCCACCTTTCGCGTTGTGAAAGGTGGCCTTTTAGCGTGTCAAAGACGGCCTTTTGCAATGCGAAAAGCCGTCTTTTGGAAAACCGAAGGAAAGCGGCAGGATGCAAAGCGGCGGCAAAAAGTATGCTTTCTTCAAAATTTCCACAAAATAACATGTTATCTTTGCATCAGACAAAACAAAAGGCCGTAACGTCCGTTCTCATGAACGGTAACGGCAAACAACGTCCGTGCAACCGTAAAAACACCATTAAACCATGTGGAAATATTATGCTTTGCTTTCCGCATTCTTTGCCGCGCTGACGGCAATCTTCGCCAAAATCGGGGTGAAAGACATCAATTCAGACCTTGCCACGGCCATCCGCACCGCCGTAATTTTGCTCATCACGTGGGGCATCGTGCTCTTCGGCAACCATTTGGGCGAGGTGCGTGGCATACCGCGCCACGCCTGGCTGTACCTCGTATTGTCGGGAGCGTCCACGGGGTTGTCGTGGCTTTTCTACTTCAAGGCGTTGCAGACGGGCGACGTGTCGCGCGTTGCGCCGGTAGACAAGCTAAGCGTCGTGATTACCATCTGCCTGTCGTTCCTCTTCCTCAAAGAGCCGGTAAGCCTGCGCGTTGTGGTCGGCGCGCTGCTAATCACCGCCGGGAGCATAGTAATGCTTGCACGGTGAGAACGTGAAATGACCGGAAACGTATAATAAAAGCAATATTATAGGCTTGACACCTGCCATGATTACAACACAAAAAGAGCGTCATTAAAGGCGAAATCGCTTTTAATGACGCTATTCATCAGCCACGGTTTGTGGTTATTCCTGCGGCCTGAATATGCTGAAGTTGACGCTGCCGTAGGCGCGGTGCTCTATGAATCCGGGCACGTCTTCGAACGAATTGTGCTTGCCGTGCTCGAAAACGAACACGCCGCCGGGCTTCAACAGACGGCGTTCGAGGACGAGCCGGGGCAGCGTAGGCAGTTCGGGCAGGGCGTAAGGAGGGTCGGCGAAGATGAAGTCGAACTGCTGGTGGCAGCTCTTCAAGAAGCGGAACACGTCGCCGCGCAGGGGCACACACTTGTCCGTCCCGAGCTTCTTGAGGCACTGGCGGATGAAAGCGTGATGGTCGCGGTCGGCCTCAACGCTTATGACAGACGAGCATCCGCGTGAAAGGAGTTCGAGAGATATGCTGCCGGTGCCCGAGAACAGGTCGAGAGCCGTTGCCCCGTCGAGGTCGATGTAGCCGTTAAGCACGTTGAAAATGTTTTCCTTCGCGAAGTCGGTTGTCGGCCTCGCCTTGAACGTCTTGGGAATGTCGAAATGGCGTCCCTTGTATATTCCGGTTATAATACGCACGTTGTGAATTAAGAATTAAGAGTTAAGAACTAATAAAACAACAAGTTATGAATTAAGAATTAAGAGTTAAGAATTAAGAAAATATGCCTTGTACAATTTGTAATAGTGTTTTTCTTAATTCTTAACTCTTAATTCTTAACCCTTCAAGAAGTATGTCATCAAGTCGTATGGCAGACCTTTTATCTCGGTGATTGGCGCCCTGTTGAACTCTGCTTTGGGATTGATTACATATACGTTTTGCACGAACTGGCGCAGCTCTTGCACGAGTTCGTCTCGTCCCGGCAGCTCGCCTACGAGGTGAAGCTCGTCGCGGCGGTTGTCGAAGGCCAGCTGCTTCCACACATTCAGTATGAAGTAGACGGCGTCTGGAGCAAGGTTTGTGTCAAAACTGTTGGTGAACTTGAAGCGGTTTTGCTGGAAACTGAACACATCGAGCTTCTTGTCATGGAAATAAGCGTACAGCTTCTGCCTCACTCCTGTGAAGCTGCGACGGTACAGATGTTCCCATACAGGGGCGCAGACGTGGGTGTAACGCACATCGCCGAAATGGTCGTCAACAACCAGTTTCAGGTCTTTGTTCATCGAATATACGGCCACCGCGTTGAGCGAAGGCAGCACGGTGTGCATCACAGTCTCGCCGGTGCGGCCGGTTATGGCGTGATGATAATACACGTCTTTAAGCGAATCCTTGTATTCATCGACAGGAATCATCAGCACGGGCGAGTCAACAAGCACCATGGCCCGCTGCCATCCGCCGGGTTGCAGGTTGATTTCCTTGAACGCTTCCCTGAGGTTTGCCGCCATGGATATTCCGCTCCTTACGGTGTAAGGCTCGAATACGATGCCCGCAGCGCTGCCCGGGTCGAGAGCGGAGAACGACAAAGTGTGGCGGCCTACGCGGATAGTAAGGCGCGGCTTCTTCTTTGTTGACAAGGTGAGGGGTGACAAGCCGGCCTGTGCATCGGCCGCAGTGTCGGCCCGTCTGGCCGTCTGTTGAAATATCTTATTCCCAGTTTCCTGCATTGTCGTTGGGTGTGATTAAGTCTCCTATTTTAAGTCCGGGGTAACGTCCGGCGTTGTTCGCTTCTTCAACAAGGTTTGAGACGCTGTTCCCGTCAAGTCCTTCGAGATAGTCTTCATAGCCCGCGCCGCACTCCATCAGCGGTATTTGCCGCCCCGACTTGCCTATTTGCGTGTTGACGGCGATGTCGAACTTCTTGCCTTCCGTGAACGGGATGTACTGCAAGGAGTCGGCAAGATAACCGTGCTTGACCATCTCTCCGAAGTCGTCGGTATATGTTCCGTTAGCCTTGCGGTAGCGTTCCTCGGCGTACCTGATTTTCACCAGCCGCTGTTTCACCGCCTGTTCGCGCTCGGCACGCAGCCTGTCAAACCGTATCGGGGCGTATATGCTGAGCGCACACGCTACGGCCAATGCGGCGGCAAGCACGCCTAAAACGTAGTTTCTTTTGATTTTGACCATCCCCGAAAACGGCGTTTGCCTTGGATAAAAAACTATTTAATGAGTATGCGCAGCATGTTATACCAATTATTATTAGTAAGTTTGCATCATGCTGGCGCATCCTGTGCGTTGCAAAAATACTCCAAATTATCCGTAAGACCAAACCTTTAAGTTAAAAACTGATGATTGTTGACGAACTGGCTTTGCTCGTAAGGCAGGCTTTCGGCCTTGTTCCGACACGCGAACAGGCCGTTGCGATAGATACGTTTTGCCGCTTCATGACCGACAGGGACAGCCACGCGGTGATGATTTTGCGCGGTTCCGCCGGTACGGGCAAGACCTCCTTGGCCGCCGCAATGGTCAAGACGATGACCATGTTGCGGCAGAAGACAGTGCTGCTTGCCCCCACCGGGCGCGCCGCAAAGGTGTTCTCGCTCAACGCGGGCCGCCAGGCGCTCACCATACACCGCCGCATATACAGGCAAAAGGCCTTCACTGGCGAGGACAGCAGCTTCAACCTGAACGACAACCTGGCGCAAGACACGCTCTTCATGGTGGACGAAGCCTCGATGATAGCCAACGGAGGGGCGGTAGAGACGATGCACTTCGGCACGGGCAGGCTGCTCGACGACCTCGTCAGCTTTGTCTACTCTGGGCGCAACTGCCGCATGATGCTCATCGGAGACAAGGCTCAGCTGCCGCCCGTAGGCGCTGAAGAGTCGCCCGCCTTGTCGGCCGAATACATGCAGGGGTACAGCCTGAAGGTGTACCAGTGCGAGCTGGAAGAGGTGCTGCGACAGGCCGAAGGCTCGGGCATACTATACAACGCGACCGTCATCAGGCGCATGGTGACGCACGACGAAGTGACGCAATTGCCCATGATACGCTTCAAAGGCTTTGCCGACATACGCATGGTGCCGGGCGACGAGCTTATCGAGCAGCTTAACGGCAGCTACTCCGAGGTGGGCATGGACGAGACTATCGTCGTGACGCGGAGCAACAAACGCGCCAACATATACAACGCCGGAATACGCAACATGGTGCTCGGACGCGAGGAGGAACTTACCGCCGGCGACATGCTCATGGTGGTAAAGAACAATTATTATTGGCTGGAGAAGGAAAAACAGAGTGAAGAACGAAGAGTGAAGAGTGAAGCATTCAATAGCAATACCAGCACTTCATCCTCAAGGCAAACTAATTCTTCGCTCTTCACTCTTACCTCTTCACTTAACGGCTCGTTCATCGCCAACGGCGACCGGGCGTGCATCCGGCGCGTGCGCAACGTCAGGGAGCTGTACGGCTTCCGCTTTGCCGACGTGTGGCTCCAGTTTCCCGACTACGGCAATTACGAGCTTCAGGCTACCGTAATGCTTGATACGCTTACGTCGGAAGCGCCCGCACTGACGCGCCAGCAGAGCGAACAGCTGTTCAACGCCGTGCTTGAAGACTATCAGGACATACCCCTCAAGGCCGACCGCATGAAGCATGTGCGCGAAGACAGGTTCTATAACGCCCTCCAGGTGAAGTTCGCCTACGCCGTAACCTGCCACAAGGCGCAGGGCGGACAGTGGGCTCACGTCTACGTAGACCAGGGCTACATGACCGACGACATGCTCACTCCCGACTACATCCACTGGCTCTACACCGCCTTCACGCGCGCCACCGAGCGGCTGTTTCTCGTCAACTGGCCCAAGACGCAGACAACAGAATGATATTAATCAAATATAAAAAACATCCTTTGTAGGGACATAATTCATTATGTCCGCACGCCGCGAAGAGGCGTATTAATCAAACGTAGCACATTAAAAATGTTCTTTCAGAACATGCGGACATAATGAATTATGTCCCTACAAAGGGTGTTTTCATACCAAGCGCAGGTCTTAATATAACGCATAACAGCCGTCATTTCTCTTTCCGCCCCTCGCCGCTTGGCAATGTACAAGCGGCGAGGGGCGCGTCGTTTATATATTATCGTAAAAATAAAATGGTAAAAACTGTAAGCAAAAGTAATGCTGGTGCTTATGGTATTTCATAATGCACGCATTAACAATACGCAACCGCAAGCATTCCAATACGTTTTCCTTTCAATTCCGAAAGGCCGTCTTTCAGCCTGCCAAAGGTGGCCTTTCGCAAGCCAAAAGGCCACCTTTTACAACGCCGTTTGCCGCCTTTTGCACGGCCAACGGCTTCCGTTTTAATTTTTGACGGCATCGTTTGCGAGTATCGCCGATATTCTATATCTTTGCATAAGATAAGCTGCGCTCGGGAAATTGAAAGCAAGCTTTCTTTCCACTCGCTTGCATTATCTTTGCAATATAACATCTGAACACGACAAAAATGACATCTATCCTCCTTTTCTTAGCAGGCGCGCTCATCGCCGCCGTAGTGCTAATGCTCGCCAACCAGCGCAGAGCCAAGGAACAGAACGAGCGCATCACGTCGCTCTCAAGCGAAGTTTCGGCCCGGCAACGGGAAGCCGAGATGCTGACTGGGCAGCTTGACGCCGCCAAGCGCGAGTATGAACGGCAGCTCGCGGAGGCCAAACGGCAGTATGAAGCGCAGCTGGAAGAGGCCGACCGGAGGCACGAGCGCGACAAGGAAGAGCGCACGGCGATGCTCGACAGGCAGTTTGCCGAGCGGCTGAAGCTGGTGCAGGAGCAGCTCAACACCACCACCGAGCGGCTGTTGAAACAGCGTTCGGAGGAGCTTGACCGCACCAACCGCACGCAGATGGACTCCATCCTGGCCCCGATGAAGGCCGTGATGGCCGAGATGAAGAAGTCAATGGACGACAACCGCGAGTCGTTTACGCGCTCAACGGCGTCGCTAAGCGAGCAGCTGCGGCAGATGCACGCCACGACGACCAGCCTCGGCGCGGAGGCCGAAAAGCTGTCGAAGGCGTTGCAGACGGGGCCGAAGGTACAGGGCGACTTCGGCGAAATGAAGCTCAACGACTTGCTCGACAAGTTCGGCTTCACCAAAGGCGTGGAGTACGACGTTCAATATACAATGCGCGACTCGAAAGGCAACGTCATCCGAAACGACGACACCGACGACATGATGCGCCCCGACGTGGTGCTGCATTACCCCGACCACAAGGACGTAATAATAGACTCCAAGGCGTCGCTCACGGCCTTCATAGGCTACGTCAACGCCGAGACCGACGACGAGCGCAAGCGTTACTTGGACGAACACGTCAAGAGCGTGCGCCGGCACGTTGATGAACTGTCGGCCAAAAGCTACGGCAAATACTCAATGGAAGGCGGCACTACGCTCGACTTCGTAATAATGTTCGTGCCGCAGGAAGCGGCCATGCAGCTTGCCGTCTCGGCCGACGCTACGCTTTGGAACTACGCCTTCGAGCGCAACGTAGTCATCACCGGCGAGCAAAACCTGTTCTCGCTGCTGCGCCTCTTGCAGATAGCGTGGACGCAACAGAGGCAGGCCGACAACCAGGAACAGGTGTTCGGACTGGCTAACTCGCTTGTGGAGCGCGTCGCACTGTTCGTAGAACGCTTTGACAAAATAGGGCGTAACGTAGAGGCTGTCCAGGCCGCTTACGACGAGGCGAAGAAGGCCATGACCGGCAACCGCGGCTTCGTCACGTCGGCACGGAAGCTCGTAGAGATGGGCGCAAAGGAGAACCCGAGGCGCAAGCTGCCGGAAGAGTAAGGCTTGTAAGCCCCTCCCCAATCCTCCCGGGGGAGGGAGCATTGCTCCATCCATGTGACGTTTGCGCCCAGACTCCCTCCCTCGGGAGGGTTGGGGAGGGGCTTATGTTTAACAGTATTGTAACATCTCCGTAATAGATATGAATACATTTGTCGGTACTTTTGCAACGGGTATTAAAAACAAAGTTTATGGACAACAATTACAGAATACTGGTAGTAGACGACGAACAAGACTTGTGCGAAATCCTGAAGTTCAACCTTGAGACCGACGGTTACACCGTAGAGACGGCCAACTCGGCCGAAGAGGCACTGGAGATGGACATCAAGAGCTTTGACCTGTTGCTGCTCGACGTGATGATGGGCGGCATGTCGGGCTTCGCCATGGCAAAGAAGCTGAAGGCAGACCCCGAGACCAAGGACATCCCCGTGGTATTCCTGACCGCCCGCGACACGGAGAACGACACCGTGACGGGCTTCAACCTTGGTGCCGACGACTACATATCAAAGCCTTTCTCCATACGCGAGGTGCTCGTAAGGATACGCGCCGTGCTGCGCCGAACGGCCGAACGGAACGGCGAACAGCAGTCGAACGTGCTGCGGTACCAGGGCCTTGAGCTCAATCTTGACAAGAAGACGGTGAGCATAGACGGCGAAGACGTGCCGTTCACAAAGACCGAATTCGAGATACTTCACCTGCTTCTCGACGAGAAAGGGCGCGTGTTCTCGCGCCAGGAGCTAATCGACCGCATCTGGCCGAAAGACGTCTTAGTGCTCGACCGCACAGTGGACGTCAACATAACACGCCTCCGCAAGAAAATCGGCAAGTTCTCGAAGTGCATCGTAACGCGTCTCGGCTTTGGCTATTATTTCGACGCATAGTGTATTGTTGCGGTCTTACGGTTGTACGGTTTTACGGTTATAAGGTGATACCGTGGTGTCGTAAAACCGTTGACGGACAACCGTAAAACCGTACAACCGTAAGACCTTATAACCTAAGAATTATGTTCAGAACATCCGTAGGAACACGCCTTTACGTCAGCGTGCTGGCCGTATTCATAGCGTTCGCCGCCGCTTTCATAATCTTCCAGCACGCACGTGAGCGCGAATACAAAATCAACTCGCTCAACGCGAGGCTGCAAGACTACAACTCGCGCATGATGGAGACGCTGGAATACATCGGCAACCACTCCGAGGCGACCATCGACCGCTACGTGAAGAGCCACCACATGCACGGCCTGCGCGTAACGCTGATTGAGCGCGACGGCACCGTTGTGTACGACAACATGTACAAGGACTACGCCAAGATGGACAAGCACACCAACCGGCGAGAGGTGCGCGAGGCGTTTACAGACGGCAGCGGGTACGACTTCAGCCGGCTAAGTTCGACGATGGGGCAGACATATTTCTACTCGGCTACGTACGTGCCGGAGTTCGACCTCGTGCTGCGCAGCGCGCTGCCATACGACAACAGCCTGGCCGAAACGTTGCAGGCAGACCAGCACTACCTGTGGTTCTCGCTCGTGGCGATGCTCATACTCGTGCTCATTCTTTACCGCTTCGTAAGCCGCCTGGGCGACAACATAACCAAGCTGCGCCTCTTCGCCAGCCGCGCCGACCACAACGAGAGCCTCGACACGGAAGACCTTGTGGGCTTTCCCGGCGACGAACTGGGCGAGATTGCCGAGCGGATAATAAAAATATACAAGCGGCTGCAACGCACGAAGGAGGAGCAGAACGTGCTGAAACGCCAGCTTACGCAGAACATAGCGCACGAACTGAAGACGCCCGTAGCCAGCATACAGGGGTATCTTGAGACCATACTGGAGAACCCCAACGCCAACGACAAGATGAAACAGCAATTCCTTGAGCGGTGCTACGCGCAGTCGCAGCGCCTCGCCTCGCTGCTGCACGACATATCTACGCTCAACCGTCTTGACGACGCTCCCGACATGGTTGACTTCGAGACGGTTGACATCAACACCATGGTAACGGGCATCATCAAGGACACAGCCTTGCAGATGAGCGAGCGCAAGATGCGCTTTGACAACCGCCTGCCGCAGGGCGTCACCGTGCGCGGCAACCAGTCGTTGCTGTACAGCGTGTTCCGCAACCTTACGGACAACGCCATCGCCTACGCAGGAGAGGGTACGACGATAACCCTGACGGCGTCGCCGACGGACGGCATGTGGAGCTTCACGTTCAGCGACAACGGCGTTGGCGTGCCTTACGAACACCTGCCGCGCCTCTTCGAGCGGTTTTACCGCGTAGACAAAGGGCGCAGCCGCAAGATGGGCGGCACGGGACTGGGACTGGCAATCGTCAAGAACTCTGTGTTGCTGCACGGCGGAACAATAAGCGTGAGCAACAACATTACGGGCGGACTGCGTTTCGATTTCACACTGAAAAAGTAGTTTCGCTACGTCAGCAGCCAGCGCGTCGCAGTCCGGACGGTGCCGCGTTCGGCTGCAAATCGCCGTAAACTGTTACCTATGAGCCTACTTTTACTTACATTATTACTGTGAAAACAAATTGTAAGTTATAATCGTTAACCATGCAGACCGTCTTTGCTTACAATGCAAAAGGCGGTCTTTTACGTTGCGAAAGGCCGTCTTTTGGAGTGTGAAAGGTGGCCTTTTGCAACACGGTTGGCGGCATGTCGCAGAGCCTCCGGCCATTAGTGCGCCGCAGTGCGGTTACAAATCAAAACTTTCTTTTTGTCCTTCAAAGGCCGTTTGCGCCGATTATTTGTCAATGTATTGCCGCCGGAGACGGTGCTTTGTGTGGCGTGCAGTGTCTTTATGACGGAAAATGCGCTTTGCGCCAGGCCTGCCTGCGGATGTGTAAAAACAAGTTATTAATCCTTATTTGTTTTGCGGATATATATACTTTTGCTATATTTGTAGGCAAATCTTATTAACCATGAACCCGATACAAAACTTCGACGGCCTGCTGGCCAGTCTCTCCCGGATGCGCAGACGCAAACGCGTGGCCATGGCTTGTCCTGCCGACTCGCATACAAGATACGTGGTGGAACGCGGTCTGGAGGAAGGCTTTGCCGACTTTACGCTGGTCTGCGCAGGCGAATGCAAGCCCGAGTTTGCCGCCCTTAACGGGCAATATCCCGGCCGTGTGGATGTGATTGTAGAGCCTACGCCTGACGATGCGGCGCGCAAGGCGGTGGCCCTGGCCCGCGACGGAGCGGCCGATGTGCTGATGAAAGGCACCATAAACACCGACAACCTGCTGCACGCCGTGCTCGACAAGGAGCGCGGACTGCTGCGCCCCGGCACTATATTGAGCCACGTCACGACCACGTACATACCGGCCTACGGCAAGCTTGTCGTGTTCGCCGACGCCGCCGTAATACCACGTCCCACGCTGGAACAGTTTGACGCCATCCTCGGTTATGCCGTCGGCGTAAGCCGCAGGCTCGGCGTGGAGTGCCCGCGCGTGGCCTTGGTGAACTTCACCGAGAAGGTAAGCGAGAAGTTTCCGCACACCTTATATTATATGGAGCTGCGCCGCCGTGCCGCCGAAGGACGCTACGGCGACGTGCTCGTGGACGGTCCTATGGACGTAAAGACCGCGCTCGACACCGGCAGCGGCCAAATCAAGGGCATGTCGTCGCCCGTCATTGGCTGCGCCGACGTGCTCGTGTTCCCCAACATCGAGTCGGGCAACGTGTTCTACAAGACGCTCACACTCTTTGCCGGCGCAGAGACGGCCGGTATGCTCTGCGGCACTACGGTGCCCGTAGTGGTGGCCTCGAGAGCCGACTCGTGCGAGTCGAAGTTCTACAGTCTGGCGATGGCCTGCACAGCACACAATGCATAATTCATAATGCCATAATTCATAATTGGGCATACGCCGCAGCGTATTCCACCAACCGATTATGCATTATGAATTATGGATTATAAATTGATTTTAGCCTTTGCGCTGCGCCTCCCGCCTGCCAATTATGAACTGAAAGTCGGCGAAAGCCAATTATGAATTGTGAATTATGAATTGAAAACATATGCGAATATTAGTCATAAACCCCGGGTCCACGTCTACGAAAATAGCCGTCTATGAAGACGAAAAGCCCGTATGGATGACCGGTGCGCACCATCATGTAAGCGAACTGGCGAAGTTCCAGCACATCAGCGACCAGTACGAGTACCGCAGGGACTTCATAATGAAGCGGCTCGAAGACGCCGGAATAGAGCTCCGCTTCGACGCAGTAATAGGCCGGGGAGGCCTTACCAAGCCGCTTACCGGCGGCGTGTATGCAGTGAATGAGCTGATGAAGCACGACCTGCTGCACGCCGAGCGCGAGCACGCCTGCAACCTCGGCGCGCTGATTGCTGCTGAAATAGCCGCCCGGTGCGGCTGCCCCGCCTACATAGCCGACCCCGTGGTGGTAGACGAGATGCGGCCCGAGGCGCGCTACACGGGCTTCCCCGGCATCGACCGCAAGTCAATCTTCCACGCCCTCAACCAAAAGGCCGTGGCTCGAAGGTACGCCGCGTCGGTAGGCAAGAAGTACGAGGAGATGCGCCTCATAGTGGCGCATATAGGTGGAGGAATATCGGTAGGAGCGCATGAATACGGCCGCGTGATAGACGTGAACAACGCTCTCGACGGCGAAGGGCCGTTCTCTCCCGAACGTGCCGGCACCGTACCGTCAGGCCAACTGGTAGACATCTGTTTCAGCGGAAAGTACACAAAGAAGCAGATAAAGCAGATGATAAGCGGCAGGGGAGGGCTGGCCGCGCTGCTGGGCGAGACCGACATGATAACCATAGACCGCAAGGCGGAGGAGGGCGGAGAGCCTTACCGCGAGGTGCTGGCGGCCATGCTCTACACCATAGCCAAACAGATAGGCGCCATGTACGTGGCGATGACGGGCAGGGTGGAGGCCATCATACTTACCGGAGGCATCGCCCACAGCGACTATTGCATGTCCGTGCTGAAGCGGCAGGTGGACTATCTCGCGCCGATAGTGGTAATTCCAGGCGAGAACGAGATGGGTTCGCTGGCGTATAACGCCCTCGGCGTGCTGCGCGGCGAACTGCCCCTACTCACCTATAAATAGGCAACGCCTTGGCGGAAGCCTTACAACCAAGAATTAAAAGTTAAGAAAACAAACACACAACAACACGTTTTTTAGAAATATTTTCTTAATTTTTAATTCTTGGTTCTTAACATCATTGCATTTCATCTGTAAAAACACATAAATACCTTTGCACAAAACTTTAAAAAGGTATTTATATGTTTGATTTACGCAACATTGTAAAAACGTGCGCGGCAGGAGCGGCATTGCTGGTTCCATCGTCGCTTTACGCCCAGAGCCATACCATCACGGGCAAAGTGACAAGCGAAAACGGCGAGCCGCTAATCGGTGTCACGGTAAGGATGAACAGCCTGAAACAAAGCGGAGTGATAACCGACATGGACGGGAAATACACCATGACGGTAAACAAAAGACCCGCAAAGACTGACTCGCTGACATTCAACTACGTAGGCTACGAAAGGAAAACTATAGCCTGGAACGGGAAGACCGAGATAAACGCGAAGCTCGGCGACGGCACGATAGAGCTTAGCAACGTCGTCGTTACCGCGCTCGGCATAAAGCGAGAAGAGAAAGGACTTGGCTTCGCCACCGAGACAGTGGACGGTTCGAAGATAACAGGCACCATGCCGAGCAACTGGTCGCTCGCCCTGCAAGGCGAGGTTGCCGGCCTCAACGTCATATCAGCAGGCGGCCCGCTGTCGTCTACAAGGATTTCACTGCGAGGCGACGTGTCGCTCAACCCCAACGGAAACAACGCGCTAATCGTGGTTGACGGCGTTCCGATGTCAAGCCCGATGAACAACCCTGGAACGTCTTACGGCGCAGGAGACAACAGCGAGAACTCGGTGGACTACGGTAACGGATTCTCCGACCTCAACCCTGACGACATAGAAAGCATACAGGTGCTGAAAGGCGCAAGCGCAGCCGCGCTTTACGGTTCGCGTGCTGCCAACGGCGTTATAATGGTCACCACAAAGTCGGGAGCCGACGCCGAAAAAGGCTGGGGAGTGACTTACAGCTTCAACAACACCTGGGACGTGGCCGCACATTTCCCCGACTACCAGTATGAGTTCGGCCAAGGCTTGCCGTCATACATCGGCAAGGAAGGTACGGAATATGCCGGACAGCTGTACTACTCATACGGAGCTGCCGAAGACGGAAACTCAAGCACGTCGGGCACCAGCAGCGCCTACGGCCCAAGGTTTGAGGGACAAAGCTACTACCAGTACGACCCCGAGCTCGAAGGACGCGGCACGTCGCCTACGCCCTGGCGTCCTTACAGTGACAACCACTCGGGCCTTTTCCAGACAGGCTACACCATGACAAACTCCGTTGCGCTGACAGGCAAGATGGACAGAGGCAGCATGCGCGCCTCGTTCACGCACTCAAAGAACGAATGGATATTGCCGAATACCGGCTACGAGCGCATTACAGCCTCCGTATCGGCCAACCAACAACTGTCAAGAAGGATAAAGCTCAACTTCAAGACTTCTTACACTTACCGCCATTCGGACAACGTCCCCACGCTTAGTTACAACAGTAATTCAATATCATACTTCCTCATATTCCAGAACCCTAACTTCAACCTTGACTGGTTCAAGCCTAAATGGTACAAGGGACAAGAGAACATCAACCAGATACGCCCGTTCAGTTCATACTTGCCAAACCCGTATGTCGTACTCTACGAGTCGGAAAACCCCTCGACAAAACACAGCGTGATATCCACCGCCTCGGCTACGGCGCAGCTTAGCAAGCACTTCGACTTCATGGTGCGTTCAGGCATACAGCTCTCCGCACAAGCGCAAGAGCAGCACCGCCCGATGAGCGACAGGGTGTTCCCCAACGGTTTTTTCAAGAAGCAGAACGTCATCGACTACGAAATAAACAGTGACGCTTTGCTTACTTACCATAACAGTTTCTCCAACGGCCTTAACGTCAACGCTGCTGTGGGAGGTAACATAATGTATTCTTATTACGACATGTTGTCGGCAGCGGTAATCGGCCTCAACACTCCAGGAGTGTACAGCTTGGCCAACGGAGTGTCTGACCCACAGGTGGTGACGACAATCTATAAGAAACAGGTAAACAGCCTTTACTTCACTGCCAACTTCTCATACATGAACAAACTGTTCCTCGACATCACAGGACGCAACGACTGGTCGTCCACCCTACCGAAGAACAACCGTTCGTTCTTTTACCCCTCTGTAAGCGTCAGCGGAATACTCAATGAATGGATAAGGATGCCGAAAGAGATAAGCCTTTTGAAGCTCCGCGCGTCTTGGGCGCAAGTAGGTAACGACACAGACCCGTACAAAACATCGGGATATTACGAGACAAGCCCGTTCGCAGGCTCGCTGACAACATCGCAAACACTGTTCAACGCAGACTTCAAACCCGAAATTTCAAACAACTATGAGGTTGGTTTGGATTTCCGCATGTTCAACAACCGCATAGGTCTTGACGTGACATTCTACTACAACCGAACGAAGAACCAAATACTCGACGCACCGTTCGACCCGACAACCGGTTACACCAAAGGCACCATCAACTCGGGATGCGTGCGCAACCAAGGCATCGAGCTGGTGCTACATGCAATGCCTATAAAGACTAAGGACTGGGAATGGAACGTAACGCTTAACTGGTCGAAGAACGACAACAAGATACTTTCTCTCTCGCCTGAAGCCGACGAACAGCAGGTAATAGGCTCATATGTAAGCGGCAACGTGTCGATAATCGGAACCGTTGGCGGCACTACCGGCGACCTGTGGGGCTACAAGTTGAAGCGCAACGACGCAGGACAAGTGATAATAGGCAGCGACGGTCTGCCCGAACGTACAGATGCCATAGAGTACATAGGCTGCGCATACGCTGACTGGAAAGGCGGTTTCAATACTACATTGAAGTATAAGAACTGGCGCTTCTCAATGTCATGGGACGGACAATACGGCGGACTTATCTACTCACAGTCGCACCACAAGATGATGGAACAGGGACATATAACCGAGAGCCTTAACGGCCGTCTGCCCGGCACTCCATTCTATCTCGACATCACGGACCCGTCCATAGCGCAGCAAATCACAGACGCAGGCTACACGCTGCTTGACGGAGTGTACATGATTGCACCCGGAGTCATCGACAACGGCGACGGCACTTACAGGCCGAACGACATCATTACAACCGTTGAGAAATACAACAAGGAGACTTACAGGATTGCCAACGTGGAGACAAACTCGTTCGACGCGTCATACCTTAAGCTGCGCGAGCTGCGCCTGGATTTCGACTTCCCAACCAAATGGCTCAAGAACACGTTTATCAAGAAAGCAAGCATTGGTGTATATGGCCGCAACCTTCTGTGCATAACTGACTATCCGATGTTCGACCCGGAGACGGTATCACTTGACGGAAGCACGATGGTCACAGGTGTGGAAGTCGGCACTCTGCCGAGCACACGCTCATACGGAATCAACTTCAACGTATCATTTTAACCAATATAACATAAGATGAAAAAGCTTATAAGAAATATAATGCTCATGCTCGCGGCTCCCGCACTGCTGCTTACTTCATGCCACGAGTCGTTCGACGAGCTGAACACCGACCCGACGCACATGAGCGAAGCCAACGCAGGCAGCTTTCTGCGCCCCATCATGTACGGGATGTCAACATACAATTGGAACAGGTACGACTCGTGGACTTTCGAGCTTATGCAGATTTGCGTATCGACAAGCTCCACGTCGGGCATCGGCTGGTACAACGCCACCGACGCGTCCGGTGACGGCACATGGACAAATTATTACTATTACCTGACCAACGCCAAAGCCATGTACAAATACGGAGAGCAGGCCGAGGACAACAATTACATGGCAGTATCGCTCACGCTTCAGGGCTGGATATTCGAACTTCTGACCGACGCTTTCGGCGACATACCCTTTGAAGATGCCTGCAAAGGCGAAGAGGGCGTTTACCAGCCGCGCTTCGACAAGCAGCAAGACGTATATGCAAACATCATAGACATGCTCGACGAAGCAAACAGATTGTACGACACATCGAAAGGACTGCAGTTCAACAGCCAGGGCGACATGCTTTACTGCACGTCCGATGAGGACACCGAAGGCATCATGCTGTGGAAAAAGTTTGCCAACTCCCTGCGGATGAGGGCTTTGCTCCGCGTAGTCGATGTGCCCGGACTTGACGCGGCGGCAAAGCTGAAAGAGATGGTTGACAACCCTGCGGAATACCCCTTGTTCGAGTCAAACGACGAGTCGGCGATGGTTGCCGTAAGCGGTGTTGCGCCCGAAGAAGCACCTCTGGCACGCCCGTCAGACTTCACATCGTACAGGGTCTTGTCCGAATTCTTTATCAATACGCTGAAAAACTGGAATGACCCGCGCCTTCCTATTTTCGCCAGAACGGCCACAAACAATGGTGTGGAGGGCTACTATGGAATGCAGAGCGGCTACCAGGTGTTGCCAAGCATCAACGCCTCTTACCCCAATACGGACAACCTGGCGGTGGCTCCGATGGAGCTTCAGCTGATGACTTACCCAGAAATCCTTTTCATAAAGGCCGAACTTGCACAACGCGGAGTAATCAACGCTGACGCAAAAAGCCTGTACGAGCAGGCCGTAACGGCGGCCATTGAACAATGGGGAGCAATGGTTCCGGCAGGCTATTTCGATAATCCTCGGACCGCCTATGACGGCACTTTGCAACGCATCATGGAACAGAAGTTCTACGCCCTGTTCTTCTGCGACTACCAGCAGTGGTTCGAGCACAACCGCACGGGCTATCCGGAAATACCTGTAGGGCCGGGCGTTGACAGCACGAAGAAGATGCTCACACGCTTCAAGTATCCGTCAATCCTGCAAAGGACGAACAAGGCCAACTACGATGCGGCGAAAGAATCGATGGGCGGCGACGACTTTTATATAAAACTTATATGGCAGAAATGACAACATTAAAAAGAAAGGATGTAAAGATGAAAAAGATGTTTTTATTAATCGCATTGTGCGTATCGACACTTTCCAACGCACAAGACATGGCAATGGCTACGGGCAAAGACTTGACCCCAGTCACCAACACTACAACGGCAACCGCGGCTGAAAGCAAGCCCAAAATTGAATACACGTTCCACACATATGGCGATATACCCGTAGCCAAGACGGCGTTCGAGGAAGAACATTACCTCGGAAACGACGTGTCAAAGAAATGGAACACATTTATCGCAAACTATCGCCACGAATACTCCGTCAGCGTAGGTCTGTCAAACTCGGGTTACGAGTTTGTCAAGCCTGCCGTTTACAACGCCGTACAGCGCGCCAACAAATACGTGAAAAAAGCCTTGAAGAAGAACATCATGACGCGCGACGAGGCCATAAGCACGATGTCGCACATACTCGACTGTGCCAACGTAATCTGCTTCTATGACAACACTCAGAAGTTCGAGGACGCCGCAAAGGCGGCCAAGAGCGGCGAAGACGTTATCAGGCTGTTCAACAAGGTTGAGATTATAAGATGAAAACAACCTGCGACATGAAGATGAAAGCACTGCTGGCGCTGCTCTTGAGCACGGTGTTCATGGGCAGCGGAGTAGCCCAAGAGACGGTGTTCAACGTCTCGGGCACGGTGAAAGACACGTCCGGGCGCGGAATAGAAGGTGTCGTAGTGAACGACGGCGTGAACTTCACGCTGACCGACAAGGCCGGCCGATGGTCGCTGCGCACCGACACCATAGTGAGCAAGTTCATAAGCATATCCACGCCGTCGGCCTACCGGCTGCCTGAAAAAGACGGCATAGCCGCAGGCTTCTACGCACCAGTAGGCAAGGCGGTAAGCGCGGCGGGATGCGACTTTGTGCTGGAAAAGCGCGACAAGGTAGAAGAAAACTTCCACTATATCGCCATATCCGACCCACAAGTGCGCACGCAGCGCGACATGGAGAGGTGGCGCAGCGAGGCGATGAGGGACATACGCCAAACGGTGGACTCGCTGCGCAAGGGGCGCGAAGTGGTAGGCATCGCGCTCGGCGACCTTGTCTTTGACAACATGCCTCTTTACTCCGACTACATCGAGTCGGTAAGGAATACGGGCATGACGATGTTCCAGTGCATAGGCAACCACGACTTCGACAAGCGTTGGCAAGACCTGCACAACATGCGCCTCGGCACTCCCGTGTACGGCGAAATGGAGTATGGCAGGCACTTCGGGCCTACGGACTACTCGTTCAACATAGGCCGCGCGCACATCATAACGATGAAGAACATCGACTACGCAGGCGGCAAGAAGTACCAGGAGCACATAACCGACCAGCAAATCGCCTGGCTTGAAAAAGACTTGAGCTACGTGCCAAAGGGCTCGCTCGTAATACTGAACATGCACGCCGCAGGCTGGAACACCGTAGGCGGCGACGGCAACATACGCAACGCCGGGCAGCTGGAAAAGGCGCTTGAGGGCTACCGCGTACACGTGTTCTGCGGACACACCCACTTCTACGAGAACATCGAAGTGAGCGAAAACCTGTACCAGCACAACATAGGTGCAGCCTGCGGAGCATGGTGGACGGGATGGATTAACCGCTGCGGCGCGCCTAACGGCTACCTCGTCGTTGACGTTAACGGCGACGACCTGCGCTGGCACTACAAGGCGACGGGTTTCCCCATGAGCCGCCAGATGACGCTTTACGCCCCCGGCGAATTCTCGTCGCAGAAGGATTACGCCGTGGCCAACGTGTGGGACTATGACTCGAAATGCCGTGTGGAGTGGTACCAGGACGGACGCGCGATGGGCGCAATGGAGCGTTTCACGGATGTTGACGAGGGCTACAACTCGCGTTACGCCAGGCGCAAGAGCGACTCCGAGACGGCGCACCTGTTCCGCTGCAAGCCCCAAGGAGAGTATAAGGAGATACGCGTAGTGTTCACCAACCGCTTCGGCGAGCAATACTCCGACACCATAAAGCCAGAAATAGAGGTCATCGCCCACCGCGGCGGAGCGGGGCTTTACCCCGAGAACACCATCGAGGCGATGCTCAACGCCGTCAACATAGGCATACGCGACCTTGAGTTCGACATGCACGTGACGCGCGACAGCGTAGTCGTGGTATCACACGACCCATACCTCAAGGGCTACGGCGAGCAGTACCCGCTCTACGCCAACACGTATGCCGAGCTGGCGAAGCTGACCATCGGCGACAAGGCCGACAAGCGCTTCCCCGGCCGCAAGGACGTGGCGTGCCACATCCCTACTGTGACCGCGCTCATAGATTCTGTCGAGGCTTACTGCCACAGGCACAACCTGCCGCCGGTAAACTACACCATCGAAATAAAGTCGTCGAGCAAGAAGGACGGCACTCTGTCGCCCGACTACAAGACGTTCGCCGACCTTTGCGTCCGCGCGTTGGCCTCGCGCAGCCTCGGTTCGCGCCTGCTGCTCCAGAGCTTCGACGTGCGCACGCTGAAATACGTACATGAACGCTGGCCCAACATACGCCTGCTGTACCTTGTGGACAAGTCGGTGGGCAGCTATGACGAGGCCATGGGCCGCCTCGGCTTCACGCCCTACGCCATAAGCCCCGACTTCCCCATGATAAACGCGGACTTTGTAAAGAAGGCTCACGCCGACGGGATGCGCGTAATACCCTACACGGTAGACCGCGAAAAGGATGCCGTCAGGATGAAAGAGGCAGGCGTTGACGCCATCATAACCAACTATCCCGACCGCATGACTGAATGGCTTGACAGATAACTCACGGTCTTTTGCCTTCCAAAAGGCCATGTTTTACGCGCTAAAAGGCCGTCTTTCGCAACGCGAAAGACGGCCTTTTGCAAAGCCATTGATTATCAACGGGTTACAAAGGTGCGGCAAAACGCCTTGCCAATGGCCGTTTTAATATTCCGTTAAGATTTGCAACGGAGGGCTTTCCCGTTTCCGTGTTACGCCGAAAACGTGTATATTTGCAACACAGATTACAACAAACAGAAGAGATGAAAAGACATTTATTTATTGCAAAAGCCATCCTTGCGGCCGTTATTTTGGCCGGTCTCGGATGCGCAAGGGGCACGGCCGCAGGTGTGGACAGGCCCAAGCTTGTTGTCGGGATAGTGGTTGACCAGATGCGCTGGGACTACCTTTACCGCTACTACGGCCTCTACGGCGAGGGCGGATTTAAGCGGATGATGCGCGAAGGCTACAACTGCGAGAACACGATGATTAACTACGTGCCAACGGTTACAGCCGTAGGCCACACGTCGGTGTTCACCGGCTCGGTGCCTGCCATCCACGGCATAGCCGGCAACGACTTCATGATGGACGGACGCATGGTGTACTGCTGCGAGGACTCTACGGTGAGCGGCGTGGGCACCGACGGCAAGGCGGGCCGCATGTCGCCGCGCAGGCTGCTCTCTACGACCATCGCCGACGAGCTGAAAATAGCCACCGGCTTCAAGGCCAAGGTGATAGGCGTGTCGCTGAAAGACCGCGCCGCCATTCTGCCTGCCGGCCATTCGGCCGATGCCGCGTACTGGATGGACAACTCTACGGGCCGCTTCATCACGAGCACTTACTACATGAAGGAGCTGCCCCGGTGGGTCGTAAGCTTCAACAAGAAGTACGGCGGACGGAGCGAAAGCGAAGTGTCATACTCCACCTACGGCAACCTCGTTACGGCGGAGATGGCAAAGGCTGCCGTAGAGGGCGAGGCTCTGGGGCAAGACTCCGTGACCGACATGCTCACCGTAAGCTTCTCCGTTACCGACAAAGTGGGCCACAAGGTAGCCACGCACAGCCCCGAGATACAGGAAATATATGTAGACGTTGACAAAAGGCTGGCCGACCTGTTCGCTTATCTTGACCAAAAGGTTGGCAAGGGGCAGTATCTGGCCTTCCTCACCGCCGACCACGGCGCGGCCAACAACATACTGATGTTGCAGGAACACGGCATACCGGCCGGCGGATTTGTGGCCTCGAAGGTAGCGAAAGAGCTTGACACATACCTCAAGCATAAGTTCGGCGCGCGGCAAAGCCTCGTCAATGGCATAGGCAATTACCAGGTATTCATAGACCACAAGGCCGTGGAGGCGATGCGGCTCGACCTCGGCGAGGTGAAGGCGGCGGCCATCGAATGGCTGAAGCGCGACCCGCAGCTGGCCTATGTGGTAGACCTTGAGCACGCGGCCACGGCCACCCTGCCGGCAATAATCAAGGAACGCATCATCAACGGCTACCACCGCCTGCGCAGCGGAGACATACAGCTCGTGCCCAACCCGGCCAACTACGAGGTGGGCGAAGGCCCCATCGACCGCGGCACGACGCACGGCGTATGGAATCCGTACGACTCTCACATACCGTTCCTGCTCATGGGATGGGGCGTGAAGCCCGGACGCACCGACGCCAAGACCACCATCAACGACATCGCCGCCACCGTGTGCGCACTAATCCACGTGCAGATGCCCAACGGATGTATAGGCAACGCGGTGGTAAACAATTAAGAATTAAGAGTTAAGAATTAAGAAAATATGCCTCATTGGTAGTTTTCTTAATTCTTAACTCTTAATTCTTAATTAATCTTTCAACCGTAAGGTTGGTTGTCTTATCAGTAAATAAGATACATTCCGTCTCGCCTTTTTTGTGTAATTTTGCACCGTGAAACAAGACAAAAGGCAATACAGTATGAAACTTATAGCAAACACCGAGTTCGGCGGAGAGCGTCCGCTCTTCGCCTCGCACGACCTTCACATCGACAACGTAACCATCCGCGAGGGCGAATCGGCCATCAAGGAGTGCAGCAACATAGTGGCTACCAACTGCCGCTTCGAGGGCAACTACCCCTTCTGGCACGTCCACGGCTTCACCATCAAGGACTGTTACTTCGCCGTGGGAGGCCGCTCCGCCCTGTGGTATTCTGACCACCTGAAGATGCAGGACACTGTAATCGACGCGCCAAAGATGTTCCGCGAGATGAACGACATCGAGATAGAGAACGTCGAGATGAACGATGCCGACGAGGTGTTTTGGCGTTGTGAGCGTATCAACGTCAAGAACCTGAAGCTGCACGGAGGCACTTACCCCTTCATGTTCAGCACGGGCATCAGCGTTGACGGTCTCGAGAGCGACAGCAAATACGTGTTCCAGTACGTCAAGGACGTAGTCATCCGCAACGCGAAAATAACCACGAAGGACGCTTTCTGGGAAGTGGAGAACGTAACAATCTACGACTCCGAACTGAACGGTGAGTACCTTGGATGGCACTCGAAGAACCTGCGCCTCGTCAATTGCCACATCTCCGGCGAGCAGCCTCTTTGCTATGCGCACGACCTGAAGCTGGAAAACTGCACCTTCGACGCCTCCTGCGACCGTGCATTTGAATACTCTACGCTCGACGCCGACATACGCGGAGCAATCACGAACATAAAGAACCCCACTTCGGGACGCATCGTGGCAGACTCCATCGGCTCCGTAACGCTCGACGAAAACATCAAGGCTCCGGCCGATTGCGAAATCAAAACGAGAAACAATAAATAAAGAGAAGCCCCTCCTGACCTCCCCAACGGGGAGGAACATTGAATACTTTGCTTGAAAGGTATCTTGTTCCTCCCCGTTGGGGAGGTCAGGAGGGGCTTTCTTATTAAGTTCCATGTCCGTCGCCATTGCATACTTCCTCATCTACGTAGTGTGGGGCTCCACCTACTTTTTCATTGGCCTTTGCCTGCGCGACTTACCACCGTTCGTGCTTGGCGCGGTGCGTTTCCTTGTGGCCGGAAGTATGCTCTTGGCCGTCTGCAGGCTGCGCGGCGAGCATCTGTTCAAGACAAAGCTCATATTGAAGTCTGCCGTGAGCGGCATCATCCTGCTGTTCGTAGACCAGGCGGTCATCATGTTTGCGCAGCGGTTTGTCAGTAGCAGCCTCGTCGCAATCATAGCTTCATCGACCGCAGTGTGGATAATGCTGCTCGACGTTCCCATGTGGCGGCGCAACTTTAAAAGCCTTTCCGTCGTCTTGGGAGTGCTTTTAGGCGTGGTAGGTGTCGGCCTTTTATACGTAGAACAGCTGCTTGACGACGTGCAGACGGGCGCCCATGCCGAGTACGGAGTGCTGCTGTTGATAGGCGGATGCGTGTCGTGGGCGTGCGGAACGCTATACTCCAAGTACCGCAGCTCGGCCGAAGAAGACAGCGGCGGACTGGCCGGAGCGGCATGGCAGATGGTCGCCGCAGGCGTTGTCTTTGCCGTTTGCGCCTGCACTACGGGCGGTTTCGCCGAGGTAAACACCGCCTCCGTATCCACAACTACATGGCTTTCATTGGCTTACCTGATAATATTCGGCTCGCTGATGGCTTACACCGCTTACGTATGGCTGCTCAAAGTGCGCCCTGCAACGGAAGTAGCCACCCACGCATACGTCAACCCCGTAGTTGCCGTTGTCCTCGGGGCAGGCATCGGAGGAGAAGAAGTCACGGCGGTACAGCTGGCCGGACTGGCCGTAATACTGCTCAGCGTGATGAGCATTAACAGAAAAATGAAATGAACAAAAACAGTCTTTCGCCCGTAAAACCTTCCGAACGTTATGTCATTCTGGACGCTTTGAGGGGCTTTGCGCTTATCGGCATCATCCTCGCCAACTACCCGGAGTTCTCCCTTTACACGTTCAAGACGGCGGAAGAGGCCGCCGCAATGCCTACGGCAGGCATCGACCGGGTGGTAAAGTTCTTGCAATACGTGCTGGTGGACGGCAAGTTCTACACGCTGTTCTCACTCCTTTTCGGCATTGGTTTCTCCATAATCATCAGCCACGCACAGGCCAAGGGCGTGGCAGGTTTCCGCCTGTTTTACCGCCGCATGGCCATACTCATGCTGATAGGATTCGTCCATCTGATGTTCATTTGGAGCGGAGACATACTCATGTTGTACGCCCTTATGGGTATGGCGTTGCCCTTGTTCAGGCACATGGGCGACAAGGCATTGCTCCGCTGGGCTGTGTTCTTCCTGCTGTTGCCCGTCGCCGTGGATGCGTTCACATGGCTTTCGGGTGTCAGCCTGTCAGCCCCGGCGGTGCGGGCGCAGTGGCATCACTGCCGCATGTACGGCATAACGGAGGAGAACTTCGGCTATTGGCTGCGCGATGCGGACACATATAAAGAGGTGTTTGAGTTCCTTGTACAGGGTGCATTGGTGCGAGTGCAGGAGTTTGTAGACGGCAACCGCTACTTCAAGGTTATGGGATTGTTCATCATCGGCTTTTATATCGGGCGGCGGAAGATGTACGCCGACCTTGCAAGCCACAACGACTTGCTGCGCCGCGTGACGCGTTTCGGCCTCATGGTTGGACTTCCCCTGTCGGTGGTTTACGCCTGGAGCGCGACAAGCGGACACCCTTTCGGCCCGGTAGGGCATTCCGTACTCTACCTGACAAGCGTCTATCCGCTGGGCTTCGCATACATGGCAGGGCTGTGCCTGCTGTTCCTTAGGAGCAAGGATGCTGGCATTTGGCGGTGGTTGGCGGCACCGGGCAGGATGGCGTTGACCAACTATGTCGGCCAGTCTGTCGTCGGAATGTTCCTCTTTTACGGTATAGGCATGGGACTTGGAGCGGGCGTCGGGCTGTCGGCAACGGAGCTTATAGCCCTTGGAGTATTCCTTTTGCAGACGTTGGCGAGCCGCTTTTGGCTGGCTTTCTGCCAGTTCGGACCATTGGAATGGGTATGGCGTATGCTCAATTACGGAAAGACATTCAGCTTGTTTAAGGGCTGGAAAAGTTAAGAATTAAGAGTTAAGGATTAAGAAAATATGACTTGCTCTGCATGTCAAGAGCATTTTGCAAGTCATATTTTCTTAATTCTTAACTCTTAATTCTTAACTCTAAAAAACCGTCTCCGCCAGTCTTTTTTCAATCTCTTCGACGTAAACGTTGGCGAAATCTATGCGTCCTTGCGGGTCGATTAGGTAAAAAGTGGGAGTCCACTTGATGTTGTATGCCGAGGCAACGGTGCTCCGGCTTGCAGGCACAAGCTCGCGGTGCTGCATCCAGAGGAGGCCGTTCTTTTCGATATATGTGCGCCATTGGTCTTCATCCGTATCGAAGGAGACACCCAAGATGACAAGTCCGCGTGGCCCATAAGTGCTGTGTATGCGCTTCATCGACGGCGTAGCGTCGCGGCAGTCGCTGCATGTTGACCTCCAGAACTCGATGAGCACGTAGCTGCCGCGCAGCGAAGCGAGCGTCTGCCCGTCAGGATTGTCATCGGTGAAGAAGGTGAAGTCTGGCGCGGCGGTGCCTGCTTCAAGCAACGTCTTGTTGTAGTCAGTGTCGTCATCGCCGCCTAACGTGCATGAGGATAGCAGCAAGGCGATAGTGAAAAAAGGCAGGACCATAGTCCGGAAAAGTGTTTTCTGTATCATAATTCTTCGTCGTTGTCTTCCTCTTCCACCCAGTCTTCCGAGCCGCCGAACTGTTTGTCGGCGAACAGGGCGGCCAGTCCCGACACCTGCTTGAGGCGCAGCAGCTCGTCCTTGTCCATGCCTATGTTGCGCATAATCCATGCGTCAGACATGCCGGCCTTGGTCAGTTCGGCCACGATGTTGCTCATCAGCTCTACCGAGTGTGTGCCCCGGGCGCGGTTGTGGCGTATCGTCGAGGCCATGCGTTCCGACAAGTCTTTCTGTATTATTGATACGGGCAGCAGGCCGTGCTCCCTCTTGTAAATCCTTTCCGACGTCTTCATCACCATGTAGCGGTGAAATCCGTCCACGAGTTCGTAGCGGTCTTGCGCCTTGTCGTAGTAGCATACGCAGGGCATGGTGTAGCCGTCTTCCCAGATTGAAAGCTCCAGCAGCTTCATCTCGGGCGGCGCAACGACGTTAGGATTGTAGTTGTTTGCCACCACCTTGTCTATCGGCACGGCTATGACTCCATACACCGGGCTTCTGTATTCATCTTCCATGTTGCAGTGATTTGTATTTTTCGAGCACTCTGTCGCGCTTTTCCTTCTCCTGTTTTGTCAGCGCGAAGCCCATGTACTTGCACGCGTGGTCGTTCTTCATTATGCAGATGCACATGCGCTTGTACGTGGGAATTTCCTTGAATTCGGGTATGTCGATGTCGTCGATGTACTCCATGCGCACGGGCTTCTTCGGCGTATGATAGGCCGACTGGCCGCCAATGGTGAATTCGACTCCCGCCTGCCGCAGCCTCTCTATGGTTTCGTCGGCAAGGCATCCGCCGCGTTCGCGCCAGAACTTTATGCTCACATCGAGCTTGCGCAGATAGTTGCGGCGCACGTGTTCGGGCAGCGTGTCGAGCAGGAAATACATGTACTTTTTCCACGAGAAGCCGGGCGGACACTTGATTGATTTCCACCCCATAGCCGTAGTCTTGCCGTATATTCCGGCGAAGTTGACGCCGTTCACGCGCCCCAACATGCGTCCCCACATGTCGGGGTCGATGGCGCGGTAGAGGGCGAGCGACGGCAGTGCCTGCGATATGAAGGGGCTGGCTACGCGCTGGCTGCCCAGCGGCACGCCGGCCTGGTGGTACAGGTCGTACAGCCGGTTGTAGTCCCAGCCGAAGCGGCCGTAGGCCGTCCAAATGTCGGATATGCGCCAGTCGTACAGGGGGTAGGCGCTGTACGAGTGGTTGTCATACTTGTGTGTCCACCTGTAATGGTACAGGTGGTTGTAGTTCTTGGTGCTGTGTATGGTGCGCCAGCGGTTGTAGCTCTCCTGCGTACGTATGCCTACGAGCGCGCAGATGTTGGCGCAGCCCTTGCGGCGCATCAGCCACGGCATGAAGAGATACTGGAAGTCATAGTCCCACAGCTCCGGGGTGTAGAAGCCGAAGTCGGCCTCGGTCAGGCAGCCTTCGGGCATGGGGCGCACCCACAGGTCACGCTTGTCCTTCTCCCACGGCCTCCAGTAAGGCTGGTACATCGACGTACACGTGGGCACTTTGAACGGAACGCAGCAGTGGTACACCTCGAGCACGTCGCGGTTGGCCGCCAGCGTGCGCGCAACGTAGTCCGTAGTGTCGCGGTACTGCACCTCGTAGTCCATGTGCATCACGCCGAGCTTGCGCCCGGGGGCGTTGCGCCGCAGGTAGTCTATGCACAGGTTGAGCAGCACGCCGCTGTCCTTGCCGCCGGAGAACGACACGTAGACGTACTCGAACGTGTCGAACACTACCTTCAGCCGCCGCTGCACGGCCTCGTATACGTTAAGCTGCCGTATCATCGCCACCGCTCCTTTCCTCTCCGGCGTAAGTCATCTTGTCATAGTTTTTCAGCGAAGCCACGGTCTCGAAACCGCCTTCGGCGAACACGCCCGCGTGCCTTTTCTGCGCCATGGCGTCAAGCCTCGCCCCGCCGTCGCTCCCCTCCACGGCCGCGGCAAGCAGCGCGGCGAGCACCTGCGGGTCGTCGTCGCAGGCGTAATAGTTGTCGATGAGCGAGCGCGCCCGGTCACGCCTTACCGGCATGAAGCCGCATACCTTGCGGCCACGGCGCGCCACGTACCATGTATATTCGTCCGAAGTCTTGAACGGGTAGCCGTTGTTCCAGCGTATCACGGCGGCGTCCATCGCCAGCGGCGCCACGAGTTCGTAGAGCCTCCGCTCCGTGCCGTCCAGTCGTATTATCTCGATTTCATTCATGTTTCCCGTGCTGCGGCCTTGTTTGCCGTGGCGGCCGCAACGTTGCAAAAATACTGTTTTTAGGCCGTCCGTGCAACTTTTGCGCCGTAAAAAGTCTTTTTCCGCCCGGCGGCGACGGCATATCCTGAGCATGTACGGCCGCCGCCGCGTCCCCCGTCAGCGGCAAGGCGGATGTTACATTTAAGGCCGTCGGCCGGAAAGGCAAGCCGCAATTGCAGTCATCCATTTTCAAATCAAAATTCAATATGCCGTTAATCGCGTTGCAAAAGGCCGTCTTTTGCACGCTAAAAGGCCGCCTTTTGCGTTGCAAAAGACGGCATATTGGAAACTCTCTGACAGCCAGGCTGTTACAAACCGCCGCCTCGCCGCCTCGCCGCAGCGCGTACAGTGCACCGCAACGGCCTTTCTTTCAGCCTCTTACGCAACTGCTGCCTGTTGCTTTTGAACTGCATAGTGCCAAGCGTCAGCCCGGCCTTAATACGTGTGTTTGGCATGACATGCCGTTCAAACCGTACGTATAAAACCGCAGACGGGTCACATTTTAGCGCCGAAACCATTGCCCTACGGTAAATAATTCGTATATTTGCAGGCGGACGGGCGCTGTTCCGCCCGTGACATATTGGAAAGAAGCGCAATGCTTGTCTTGTAGATTGAGAAACCTGAGAAACTTCAAAGAGATACAAGAGACGCAAAGTGGCTCTCACGCCTACGGGCGTGAGACTGCTCGTCTATATCTGTATCTCGGGTTTTCTCAGGACCTCTCAATCTGGTAAAGGCGACATTGCAGTCTCACGCTTTTTTCATGTCTAATCTTAATCAGGCTTTTCGGGGACTGGAAGCCGCGGAGGACAAAACTATGGCAACGCCTCACTTATGGAGAGTTACGTGCAGAAGAAATGCATCAAAAGTGCCCGCAGGGCTGACCGTTGAAATCGTAAAGAGCGGCACCAACGCGCCACCCTCGCCCAAGGAAATCAGCGCAGCCATAGCGCAGAAGTATGGCATAAGCATCTCGGAAACGTATTGCGGCCGCAGCTATTTCGATGCCGTGGAAGTGAAATGAAAACAACTTAAAGCTATGAAATACGAAAACGTTAAGATGACGGGCGATAACGACACCGTGCGTTACGCCCTTAGGAAAGACGGCGACAGGCCGTTAGTGGTAATCGGACTTAACCCCAGTACGGCGAACGAGGCCAAGGCGGACCCGACCATGACGCGCGTAATGGGGCTGGCGGAGCGCAACGGCTTTGACGGTTTTGTGATGCTTAACCTCTACCCACAGCGCACCACTGACCCAGCCGGACTTGACAGCGAGCTGAACGATGCCCTGCATCAAGAGAACCTGCGGCAAATCAAGGAGGCAGTGAAAGACATCAACGAGCCGACCGTGCTCCTCGCCTTCGGCAACAACATAGGTCTGCGCCCCTATCTGAAGACCTGCCTGCGTGACATCGTTACCGCAATGGCCGACAAGCGTCCGCATTACGTCTCGGTAGGCACGCCGACCAACTGGGGCAACCCGCGCCATCCGCTCTATGCCGGATACCGTGAACTCACGGACTTCGACATAGACGCATACCTTACTACCATCAGGAGTTAAAGAAGTTAGAGGAGTTAAAGGAGGCTTGAAGATAAATGTTTTGTTATAAAACACCCACCCCAGCCCTCCCAAAAGGAGGGAGCTTGATTACCAGTAAAGGGTATTATCTCTTAAAATCTCCTTTAACTTCTGATGAATGGGCGCTTTGCAGACATTCATAAAAACAACGCAACTGACAACAAAAAACTAATAAACATAACACGATGAAACAGTTAATTTTAAAATCATTGGTGCTTGTCATGATGCTGACAAGTGCAGCATCAGCGTCAGCCTACAACTTCACGGTTGACGGATTTTATTATGATATTGTGTCAATTTCGGATTTGACCTGCGCCGTGACGAATAATGATAATGTTTATGATAAAGAATATTCCGGCGATATAGTCATACCCGAACGGGTGACGTATAATGGTCATACACTGACTGTTACCGAAATTGGCGAGTCTGCGTTCTATGGTTGTACCGGCCTGACGAGTGTGAGTATCCCGAACTCCGTCACCTCCATCGGCGAGTCTGCGTTCTATGGTTGTACCGGCCTGACGAGCGTGAATATCCCGAACTCCGTCACCTCCATCGGCGAGTCTGCGTTCTCTGATTGTTTCGGCCTGACGAGCGTGAGCATCCCGAACTCCGTCACCAAAATCGGTCGTTATGCGTTTAGTTATTGTTGGAGCCTGACGAGCATGAGTATTCCGAACTCCGTCACCGAAATCGGCAGTGATGCGTTTTCTGCTTGTCGAGACCTGAAAAAGTTGGTGATAGAGGACGGAACGGAGACTTTAAGCATAGGATATAATTCAACCCCATCGTCAGGCGATCCTGAACTATTTTATGATTGTCCTATTGAAACCCTATATTTAGGACGAAATCTTAAATATCCAGAGGATTCAGAGGATGATAGATTTGGTAATTCTCCATTTCGAGGTATTAAAAGCCTTGCCGAAGTAACGGTAGGTAGCTCAGTTACCTCACTCGGTAATTATCTGTTTATGAGTTGTACAGGCCTAAAAAAGTTGGTGATGGAGGACGGAACGGAGGTCTTAAGTTTAGGATATAGTAATGAATATTATGAAAGAGAAGGCCTATTTTATGATTGTCCTCTTGAAACTTTTTATTTAGGACGAAACCTGTCATACGACGTTTCCCCTTTCAATGATATAGCAAGCCTTACGGAATTAACAATAGGCAGCACTGTTACAGAAATTGGTACAGGTTTGTTTGAAAGATTCAATAATTTAATGACGATAAATTCCATGCCCACGACACCGCCAAGTGTTGGTGAAAACAATTTTACCAACCAGCAGTATCTTGACGCAAAAGTGTACGTGCCGCAAGGCTCACTCTTCGCTTACCGAGCTGCCGATGTTTGGAAAAACTTCTGGGGTTTGCAGGTGGGAATCTTTACGGGCGTCTCCGGCGTTGAGGCTGCAACGGGGATTGACGTCAGCGTAGGTGACGGTTGCATCGTGGTAGACAATGCCAAGGGCCGCGTAACCGTATATGGCATATCGGGCGCAGCCGTGGCGAGCGGCTATGCCGACGGCGGCAGTGTAAGCATAGCCGTGCCCGGGCATGGTGTCTACATCGTCAGGGTAGGCGGCAAGTCTGTAAAGGTATGCCTGTAAGGGCGATAAAGAGACTCGTCTTTGTAGATGAGATAGATTTAAAGATGATGATTAGTTCACGTAGATGTACTTTTTAATGATTTAAAATGACGGCTGCGCGCCGGGCATTTACGTCGTAAAGACAAACGGCAAAGTTTATAAAGTGACAGTAAAATAAACGGTAATACAAACAAAAGAATAACATTATGAAAGCATTTAAGATTTTAATGTCGGGCCTTATGGCCGCAGCTTTATGTGTGGGCTTCTCGTCGTGCAGCGACGACGATGAGGGAACGGGCGACACAATCTACACCGAAGCCGTGTTCACCAACGGATGGCCGAAGAGCGCCCCGGGCATTTACTCGATTACGCGCAACGCCGAGGGCCTTGTCACGGCCATGGAGACTGACGGCGGCGACGTGACCTTTGATTACCACAACATCAAGACGCGTGCCGACGGCGAGGCGTATGTACTCATGACCATTACGTATTCTGAAGAAAGCTATGCCGAACTGAAGATGAAACTTGGCGGCAACGGCTTCGTTTCAAACTGCGACATGACGTATTACGACTATGGGACAGTAGACCGTAAATCGTGGAAACTCAGCTACAACTCCGACGGTCAGCTTAACAGAGTAAGGTATTCATCGTCTGACGAGGACGAGGATACGCGCATAACATACTCCGGCGGCGACATAACCAACGTCACTGAAAAGAACAACATCGACGGCGACGAGTACAGCTACGACATACTTTACACCGACGACGAGGTGATAACGCCCATAGAGAACAAGGGCAACGTTATGCTTTTTGATGAGACCCTGTATATAGACCTCGACCAACTGGGCTACGCCTACTACGCCGGACTGCTCGGAAAGGCCACGCGCCACCTGCCCGTAGGCTACTATAGTCCGGAGTACGGCGACGGCTACAGCTATTCATGGGGCATCGGCGAAGACGGTTTCCCGATATGGACTGACGCCAGCGGAGAGCGCGAATACTTCGACTGGTAATGCGCCCTGTGAACGGCGGTTTTTCCAAAAGACGGCATTTCGCACTGCGAAAGGCCGTCTTTTGCACGCTAAAAGACGGCATATTGGAAAGCGTCTGATTATCAACGGGTTACAGGCTTGACGGAAACGGCCATCCAAAAGCTCTTGCGGCGTTGCGCCGCCGACCGCCGGGCGGCATGTCAGAAAACCAATGTTTTGGGCAATAATTTGGCGTTTTGTCGGATTTTATGTAATTTTGCCGACCGATAAGAAATACAATGTAAAATGATGACAGCTAACGAAATCCGTGAATCTTTCAAGCAGTTTTTTGAGCAGAAAGGACACAAGATAGTACCGTCCGCCCCGATGGTGGTGAAGGACGACCCCACGCTGATGTTCACCAACGCGGGCATGAACCAGTGGAAGGACATCATCCTCGGCACGCGCGACCCCGAGCCGCGCCGCCGCGCCGACTCGCAGAAGTGCCTGCGAGTGAGCGGAAAGCACAACGACCTTGAAGAGGTGGGCCACGACACGTATCACCACACCATGTTCGAGATGCTTGGCAACTGGAGCTTCGGCGACTATTTCAAGGAAGGCGCGATTGACATGGCCTGGGAATACCTTGTTGACGTGCTCCATCTTGACCCCGCAGACCTGTATGTTACCGTGTTTGAAGGCTCGCCGGAGGAGAACCTCGAGCGCGACGACGAGGCCGCTCGCTATTGGGCAAAGCACGTTCCGGCCGACCATATAATCAACGGCAGCAAGCACGACAACTTCTGGGAGATGGGCGACACGGGCCCCTGCGGACCGTGCTCGGAAATCCATCTCGACTCGCGTACGCCCGAGGAGAAGGCCAAGGTGCCCGGACGCGAACTGGTGAACAAGGACGACCCGCAGGTAATCGAAATCTGGAACCTCGTCTTCATGCAGTACAACCGCAAGGCGGACGGCTCGCTCGAGAAGCTGTCGATGAACGTCATCGACACCGGAATGGGCTTCGAGCGCCTTGTACGCGCCCTGCAAGGCAAGCATTCAAACTATGATACCGACATATTCCAGCCCGTAATCAAGGAAATATCGCGCCTCTCGGGCAAGCAGTACGGGCAGGACGAGCAGACGGACGTGGCGATGCGCGTAGTTGCCGACCACCTGCGCGCCGTCGCCTTCTCGATAGCCGACGGCCAGCTGCCCGGCAACGCCAAGGCCGGATACGTAATACGCCGCATCCTGCGCCGCGCCGTGCGCTACGCATACACCTTCCTCGGACAGAAGGACGCGTTCATGTTCAAGCTCGTTCCCGTGCTCGTGCATGAGATGGGAGCGGCTTATCCAGAGCTTGAAGCACAGCGCGAGCTCATCACCAAGGTGATTAAGGAGGAGGAAGACTCCTTCCTGCGCACCCTCTCAAACGGCATCAACATGCTCAACGAGGCCATGGACGAGGTGAAGAAGGCCGGCAAGACTGAGCTTGACGGCGCAAAGGCGTTCCGCCTGTTCGACACTTACGGTTTCCCGCTCGACCTTACCGAGCTTATATGCCGCGAGAACGGGCTGACCGTTGACGAGAAGCAGTTTGACGAGGAGATGCAGAAGCAGAAGGCGCGGGCGCGCAACGCCGCCGCCGTTGAGAACAGCGACTGGGTTGAATTGCGCCAAGGCGAGCAGACGTTCGTTGGCTACGACTACACCGAATACGAGTGCCACATACTCCGCTACCGCAAGGTTACGCAGAAGAAAAACACTTTCTACGAGCTTGTGCTCGACAATACGCCCTTCTATGGAGAAATGGGCGGACAGGTAGGCGACTGCGGCGTGCTGGTAAGCGAGAACGAGACGGTAGACATTATCGACACGAAGCGCGAGAACAACCAGTCTGTTCACATCGTTAAAGAGCTGCCCAAGCAGCCCGAAGCCGACTTCATGGCCTGCGTAGACACCGACAAGCGCGAGGCCAGCGCGGCCAACCACACGGCCACTCACTTGCTTGACTACGCGCTGACGCAGGTGCTCGGCGACCACGTAGAGCAGAAAGGCTCTTACGTTTCGCCTGATACGCTGCGCTTTGACTTCTCTCATTTCCAGAAGGTCAGTGACGAGGAAATACGTCAGGTGGAGCGTATCGTCAACGACATGATACGCCAGGACATCCCTCTCGACGAGCATCGCGACCTGCCTTTGGCCGAGGCCAAGAAGATGGGAGCCATCGCATTGTTCGGCGATAAGTACGGCGACAAGGTGCGCGTGGTGCGCTTCGGACCCAGCGTAGAGTTCTGCGGCGGCATCCATGCACGCTCGACAGGCCGCATAGGTATGCTCAAAATTGTATCAGAAAGCAGCGTGGCGGCAGGCGTGCGCCGTATAGAAGCCAAGACGGGAAAGGAATGCGAGGAGCTGCTTTACCATCTTGAAGATGTTACGAGGGCCATAGCCAGCCTGTTCAACAACGCGAAAGACCTGAAGGGCGTCATCGAGAAATACATCGAGGAGCACGACTCCATGAAGAAACGCATAGAGCAATACCAGGCCGAAGCCGTAGAACGTGCCAAGGACAAGCTGCTCTCGCAGGCGCGCCTGGTCAACGGTGTGAAGGTTGTCACGGCCGTAATGCCGATGAAGCAGGATGCGGCCAAGGACCTTGTGTTCAAGCTCCGCGCCGCAAGCCAGGAGCATCTGCTGTGCGTCATAGGCAGCGTTTACGAGGGTAGGCCCACGCTCAGCGTGATGATTAGCGACGACCTCGTAGCCGACCACGGGCTGAACGCCGGCCAGATGGTGCGCGAGGCGGCCAAGCTTATCCAGGGCGGAGGCGGCGGACAGCCCCATTTCGCCACCGCAGGAGGCAAGAACGCCGACGGGCTTTCGGCCGCGGTAGACAAGGTTGTGGAGCTTGCCAACCTGTAAGAAAGGGAATATTGAAAAACGAAAAGTGAAAGATAGAATGTAAGGGGTGGAAAATCCGATGCCCAGGCACGGATTTTCCACCCCTTGTTTTTGCCCTTTACTTTTTACGACCGAACAAACATGAAAAACAACCAAACAAGCACACACGGCGGCACAATACTCCATTACGCCCTCTGAAGAGTTTGCATTTGTCGCAATATAAGGTTATCTTTGCATAGTGTACATTTGCTATTGAACACCATGAAAGGGCGTAAACCATTAAAGCAATACGGCGGAAGGGTAGAGATAGGCTCTGCGATAAAGGACAGGTTGCAGGCTTCAAAGCACTCGGTTGTCTGGTTTGCCGAGCAACTGGAGTGCAGCCGTACCAATGTTTACAAGATTTTCGGGAAAAAGTCGATTGGCACGGAGGAGCTTTTTAGGATTTCCGAGGTGCTTGGGTACGACTTCTTCAAGATATACAGCAACAAACTGGACTATAAAAAATAACGAGAGATTTCTTAAACTTTCACATGACAACCAACACACTTGCTTTGAATGCCTCCCCGGCTGCGGCCTGGGAGGCATTCTCTTTTATGTCTTTGCGCCGGGGTTGAATGTCGTCTGCTGTCCGGGGTGTCGCAGGCTTGCGCGCAATGCGCGTGCCGTTGCCGTAGAGGTGGTTTCATGCCGTATTGTAAAAGGCCGCCTTTCGCGTTGTAAAAGGTGGCCTTTTAGCTGGTAAAAGACGGCCTTTCGCATTGCGAAAGGCCGTCTTTTGGAATTGTGTCTGTTGCGTGCCGTGCCGTAACCGGTGTGCACCGGTATGTTGATATGCCTGCAACTGCCGTAAAATCAATAGTTTACAGACTGCATGGAGGCAAGCATCTTGTCGAATATGTCAGGTGTTACGATGCGTCCGCGGGGCGTCCTCACGGTGGGGTAGGAGGCAAAGTAGTCGTCGGTTGACATGTGCCATGAGTGCCATTCCACCTTTTCTGAATGCGTGATGATGCGGTCTATCTGCCTGACATACCGCGGACTTACCACCGAGAGCAGCCTTTTGCCATTGTTCAAGGCTACTGCCAGTATAATCCTTTGCCGTTTCCTGTTCTTTACGGATGCCGATTTTGCCATGCCGGCCACCTTCGCCGACACGCTGATTTGCCATCCGTCGGCGTTTATCCGCTGCATCTCGCGGCGGAATACGGTGCCGTGGGGCGACGTGTCTTTTATCTTTCCAGACACGATGTAAAGGTGAATCATCTCATGCAGCAGCACGCTTTTGAAGGCCGTCTCGTCGGCGTCATAGTAGTTGCTTATGCGTATCGTGTAGCCGCAGGGCTGTTTCGCCAGCAGCCTGCGCCTGTATCGCCAAGTAAGCGAGCCGAGGCGCGTGCGCGATTTGCACACCGCCAGCGCAGGCTCGGGCAGCCGTCCGTCGAAATATTTTTGGTTGAACAGCGCGAACCAAGCCGCGAGCGTGTCAGTGTCTACCTGCATTTTTGTGGAAATGAGAAGGTGAGAGGGTGAGAAGGTGAGAAACTTTAAAGATTATTCTTAGGAATAAACGTCTCACCTTCTCACCCTCTCACCTTCTCACTTTTTTAATATTCCTGCTTGTCGGAGATGGCCTGCATTATCTGCGCTTCTATCTCCTCGCACAGTTCGGGGTTGTCTTTAAGCAGCGTCTTGGTGGCGTCGCGGCCCTGGGCGAGCTTGCTTCCCTGGTATGAGAACCACGAGCCGCTCTTCTGTATGATGCCGTATTCCACGCCGAGGTCAACCAGTTCGCCTACCTTGGAGATGCCTTCGCCGAACATGATTTCGAACTCCGCCTTGCGGAACGGCGGCGCAACCTTGTTCTTGACGACCTTCACGCGCACCTGGTTGCCTATTACCTGGTCGCCGTCCTTTATGCTCGTGACGCGGCGTATGTCGAGACGCACGCTCGCGTAGAACTTCAATGCGTTGCCGCCGGTGGTCGTCTCGGGGTTGCCGAACATCACTCCGATTTTCTCGCGCAGCTGGTTGATGAATATGCACGTGGTGTTCGTCTTGCTGATGGTCGATGTAAGCTTGCGCAGGGCCTGGCTCATCAGGCGCGCCTGGAGGCCTACCTTGTTGTCGCCCATGTCTCCCTCAATCTCGGCTTTCGGCGTAAGGGCCGCCACGGAGTCAACCACCAGTATGTCGATGGCCGACGAACGTATCAGCTGGTCGGCTATTTCGAGGGCCTGTTCGCCGTTGTCGGGCTGCGATATGAGCAGGTTCTCAACATCGACTCCCAGCTTTGCGGCGTAGAAACGGTCGAAGGCGTGCTCCGCGTCGATGAATGCCGCTATGCCGCCGGCCTTCTGCGCCTCGGCAATTGCGTGTATCGCGAGCGTCGTCTTGCCGCTGCTCTCGGGGCCGTAGATTTCAATTATCCTGCCACGCGGGTACCCGCCCACGCCCAATGCGGCGTTGAGGCCGATGCTGCCGGTGGGTATTACCTCCACGGCTTCGATGCTCTCGTCGCCCAGTTTCATTATCGACCCCTTGCCAAAGTCTTTCTCTATCTTAGCCATTGCGGCCTGGAGAGCCTTCAGCTTGCCCTCCTGCGGGCTCATCTCGGCCGCGTTTTCTTTGTCTTTTGCCATATTGTTTTGCTGTTTATTTAACTGTATAATTCAATGGTTTTGTAACATACGTGTCTTTGGGAGTACACTTTACGAACGGCAACACGCCCGACATGACCTCCCTCAAATAGCCGTTGCGCTTGCAGTACTTCTCGAACGTGTCGGTGCGTAAGTCGAAGTCGTGCCGCCAAAGGAAGCCGGGGCGGCCGTAAACATGCGTCAAGTCCTGTATATGTTCGTTCGACTTTATTTCGTTTTCTCTTTTCCCCCCCCCCCTGTCATGGCGCAGATGTTGGCCTTGGAGGGCACTATGAGTAATGTATCATGCCGCCTTGCATACTCCGTCAGCAGGCCAAACACGTTGTCATAGCACTGCTTCACTTTGTCAAGGTTGAAGTTCTTGTAGTCGGAGTCGCCAAGGTTCTGCACTGGGCGGACCTGCAATACGTCGACCTTAAGACCTTCGAACACTTTGGGAAACAATGCAAGCTCTTCCACATTGTCCTCATTTACGGTGTAGTTGATGCGCAACGAGAAGCCCTGATGCCGCGACTTGACCTGCCTTATGCCGTCGAGCAGCGCGAGAAACTTGTCAAACTGTGCGTGCTGCATCAGGTATTCATATGTCGACCGGGTAAGTCCGTGGACTGAAAGTATCAGTTCGTCCAGCCCAGCATCAATCAGTTTGTCCAGCTTTCCGCCGTCAAGCAGGTTGCCGTTGGTTGTCAATGATATGTTGGGCACACCCTTCTCTTTTGCCAAACGGACAAGTTCCGGCAGGTGAGGGTAAAGCGTAGGCTCCGCGCCGCAGCCTATCTGGAGGCGCAACACACGGTGAAACACTGCGTCGGCCATGGCCTTGTAGTCGTCGAGTGACAACAGCGAGCGGTCAGGCCGCCTGTGGCTCTCGCCGCTGAAGTAGCACATACGGCACTTCAGATTGCAAGCTTGGGTTGGGTCGAGGAACAGTCCGAGGTATCGTTTTTTTGCCAAATAAAACGCCAACACACCCAAATGCTTGACCCTTGAGCTGCGAACACGGCTGAAAGCCTTGAGCATAGGGTAAAAGGTATTCATCCTTTTGTCTTTTTTCAGGAGGGAAGGAGTAAGGAGTTAAGGAATAAGTAGAAATGTGTCACTGCTCATATCTACATGTCATTTTTATATACTTACGACATATCTACTTACTCCTTCTCTCCTTACTCCTTTATTTCTTTATTTGAATTAATCAAGTTCCAGGTCGCCGTCAAACACCTCGTGCCATGGCAGACCCTGCTTGTTGAGCTGCTCCATGAACGGATCCGGGTCAAATTCCTCGACGTTCCACACGCCGGGCTTGCGCCACAGGCCCTTGAAGAACATCATCGCGCCTATCATCGCGGGCACGCCCGTGGTGTAGCTTACGCCCTGCATACCCGTTTCGCGGTACGCTTCCTGGTGCTTGCAGTTGTTATATATATAATAGGTGCGCTCGCGTCCGTCCTTCAGTCCGCGTATGCGGCAGCCTATGCTGGTCTCGCCGTCGTAGTTTTCGCCGAGGTCTTGCGGGTTGGGCAGCACGGCTTTGAGGAACTGCAAGGGCACGATTTTCACCCGTGCGGTCTTTCCCGAACCGTCGGCCAGCGGCGCTTCGTACTCCATCTCGTCGATGCGCGACATGCCGATGTTCTGTATAACGTCAAGGTAAGTGAGGTATTGCTGGCCGAAGGTCATCCAGAAGCGCGCCTGCTTTATCGTCGGATAGTTCTTCACAAGGCTTTCAAGCTCCTCGTGGTGCATGAGGTAACTCTCGCGCGGACCTATGTTAGGGTAGGTCAGGGGTTTGTGTACGGCAAGCGGCTCGGTCTCTATCCACTGCCCGTCCTTGTAGTAAAGACCCTTCTGGGTGATTTCGCGAATGTTGATTTCAGGGTTGAAGTTGGTTGCGAAAGCCTTGTGGTGGTTGCCGGCGTTGCAGTCAACGATGTCAAGATACTGTATCTCGTCGAAGTGGTGTTTTGCCGCGTAGGCGGTGTAAATGCCGCTCACGCCCGGGTCGAAGCCGCATCCCAGTATGGCGGTAAGCCCTGCCTGCTCGAACCTGTCCTTGTAAGCCCACTGCCAAGAATACTCGAAGTGGGCCTCGTCCTTCGGCTCGTAGTTGGCCGTGTCGAGGTAGTTGCATCCGCAGGCGAGGCACGCGTCCATGATGGTAAGGTCTTGGTAAGGCAGTGCGAGGTTGACTACCAGCTCGGGCTTGTAGTCGTTGAAGAGCGCCTTCAGCTGCTCAACGTCGTCGGCGTCTACCTGCGCCGTGCGTATGGGCATGTCAATTCCGGCCTTGTGGATGGCGTCAACTATCTGGTCGCACTTCTCCTTGCGGCGGCTTGCTATCATGAATTCGGTGAACACGTCGGCGTTCTTGGCTATTTTGAACGCCGCTACGGTGGCAACGCCACCTGCGCCAATCATCAATACTTTTCCCATTGTCGTGATATTGTTGTTATGTTGTTTGTTTTCTTTTGGTAATGGGTGGACTGGGAGTTCGGGGAGAACTGGGAAGACTGGGATTACGAACAAGAAACCGCTTGCGGTCTCACCTTCTCACCTTCCCACCGTCTCACTCCTCCTTCAGCTCTTCCGCGCGTATGCCGAGGGCGCTCATTAGCGAGTAGCCCAGTATCTCCTGGCGGAAATTGCCGCCCGGCATGGGCTGCATGGCGAATACGGTGATGCGCTTGTCGTCGTCCGCGCGGCGCAGGGTATGCCGCACGGCGTCGTACATCTCGCCGTCGTCGGGCACTACCATGATGCGCTTCACCTCCTTGCGGCTGCACGCGGCGGCCAGCACCTCGCACACAAGGTCGTTCTTGCTCACCATGCTTTCCACGGCCAGGGAGCTTATGGTAAACTCGCCGAGGTTGTCCTTGAACGCCTTGCCGTCAAGCTCCGTGCCGTAGACTGACGGCTTGAAGTTGTCCATACGGCCGTGCGCCTTGTCGTGTATGAGCACCACCTGCGTCTGCTCCTCGCCCTCGCGCACGCCGCCGTCCAAGGCCACGCAGTCGAGCCACCGCGCCATGTCGGCCTGCGGTATGCGGCGCATGAGCATACGCTCGAAGTTGACAATAAGGTCGAACGCCACGCGGTCAACATGGTCAGCGTCGGCTATTATGATGTTCTCGCACCACCGTGCGGTGCTTGTCCAATCGTTGTTCATGTATGCAAACTTACGAAAATTCCGCCTAACAAACGAACGTTTGCCGTAAAAACAAGATATTGTAACATTACCGTGGGGTGCCGGCCGCCATGCCACAGACTATTCGCCGGATGTCAATTTGCAACCAAATGAAGCCTTGGATGTGTCATTCTGTCATTTTGAAAATGTACGGCTTTTCGCTCGAAATAGAAAAACGGAGTGACGGTGGATTGTTCTTTATACGAACAAAAGTGGCCTTTACTACTGCTAACAACGGCTTTTACGATGCTCAAAGACGGCCTTTGAGCATCGTAAAGGCCGTCTTTAATGATGGTAAAGGCCGTCATCAAGGGTCTTGAAGACGGCCTTTAAGACCCTTGAAGGCCGTTATCACGCCCGAAGAAGGCTGTAAACGTTGCACACATTGGCTGCCATTAGATGTAATGTTCAGTATTACAGGCAGTTGTGCCTGCACACTTTTCCTTGGCTTATTTCCGTCCGGCGATGTTTTATTTTGAAAAAACGGCCTTCTCAAGCGTCAACGCAAATCACGGTGTAAGCCGCAGGCGCGTTTCCGTTGACAAATGTATCATGGCATGGCCGACGCCATGCAGATTTGCGTTTGTTGTACTTTGAATATACCTTTTCGGGTGTAAAATAACATAACATAGTATTTAATTACACCCGAAAAGGTGCAATTCAGCCAGTCTTAAAGCAATTTTAGCAAACGCCCAATCCCACTTGTCCCAAAATCATAATTATTGGGTATTGCCAGTGAAGGCATGTCGGCGTACTTTTGCAATGGGCATAACACATTACCGAATGCAGACACCGAAGGATTACATAAGGCAAGGCCTGCTGCGCGCCGCCGAGGATTTGTTCTACGAGCGGGGCTATCTCGGCGTGTCGATGCGTGCCGTAGCGGCGCGTTCTGGCGTGGGGTTGAGCAACATATACAACTATTTCAAGGGCAAGGACGAGCTGTTCCACGCCGTCGTGGCACCGGCAACGCGCGGCCTCGAACAGATGCTCGACGATCATCACGGCCGCGCCGGGCACGACATAATGAACATGTGCAGCGACGAATATTACGCTTTCCTCGTTGACGAGTACACCAGCTACATCAACTGCAACCGCCGCCTGCTGGCCATACTGCTGCTGAAGGCGCGCGGCTCGTCGCTCGCAGGCTACAAGGCCGACTTCACCCTGCACGCCACGGAGACGGTGAAGGCGTACTTCGCGGAGATGAAGCGGCGGCATCCGCAACTGCAAACGGACATATCCGACTTCTCAATACAGATGCATTCGGTATGGATTTTCAGCATGTTCGAGGAGATATTGACGCGCGGCATCAGTCCGGGTGACGTGCCGCGCGTGGTAGGCGAATACATGACAATCGAGATTTCAGGATGGAGAGAGCTTATGAAAATATAAGCTCTCTCTTTTTTTTGAACATTGTCAGGATATGTTCGTTTTAGCCGCAGGGCGCGTTTTCAGACACGCAAGACGGTCTCCTTGTAACCTGTTGATAATCAGCAAGTTGCCAACACACCGCCTTTTAGCCTGCAAAAGGTGGCCTTTTAGGCTGTGAAAGACGGCCTTTCGGAAGGCAAAAGACCACCTTTCAGAAAACAGCAAGGCAAGGGCGAGGTAAGAAATGGCGGCCTGCCGTCTGCCGACAGGCGTCGTCCGCAAACATCACATAAGGCATACCAGGCCCATCCGGCCTATTTATAAACCAAACAACAATAAAGAAAATGAAAACATTAAGCAGACTTCAAGGCTACATGGGGCGGCGCAAAGCGCTGCTGCCGTTGGCCGTCGGGCTGTCCGCCTTGGGCGGACTGGCTGGCTTCGCGCCGTTCGTGTTCATCTGGCTCATCGTGAAAGAGCTTCTTACAGGCGGCTCGCCCGGGGCTTCGCCGCACATTACCGCCTACGCATTGTGGGCGGCAGGCACAGCCGTGGGCGGCGTAGTGCTGTATTTCGGCGCACTGATGTGCTCGCACCTGGCGGCGTTCCGCGTAGAAAGCAACATACGCAAGAGTGCCATGCGGCGCATCGTCAACATGCCGCTCGGCTTCTTCGATACGAATACAAGCGGCAAAATACGCAAAATCATCGACGACAACGCCGGCATAACACACTCGTTCCTGGCCCACCAACTGCCCGACATGGCCGGCACCGCGCTCGTCCCCTTGCTGGCCGTTGCGCTCATTGCCGTGTTCGACTGGCGGCTGGGCCTGGCCTGCCTCGTGCCCGTATTCACGGCGATGGGCATCATGGCGTACACCATGAACACGCGCGGCAGGGCCTTCATGCGCGAGTACATGACCCTGCTTGAACAGATGAACACCGAAGCTGTGGAGTATGTGCGCGGCATACCCGTGGTAAAAGTGTTCCAGCAGACGGTATTCTCGTTCAAGAACTTCTACCGCACCATAATGCAATACAACAAGACCGCCACGCATTACACCCTCCTCTGGCAACGCCCCATGACGCTCTACACGGTCATAATCAACAGCTTCGCGTACCTGCTTGTGCCCGTCGCCGTAATCCTTACGGGCATGGGCGAGGGGCTTGGCGCGGTAATGTTGAACCTCATACTGTTTGTGCTCGTAACGCCGGTGTTCTCCGAATGCGTGATGAAAAGCATGTACATTGGCCAGGCTTTCGGCCAAGCCGACGAGGCGGTGCGCCGCCTCGATGCGCTCACGGCGTACCCGGAACTGAAGGAAACGGCTGCGCCAAAAGAGCCAAAGGCGTTTGACATTACGTTTGAAAACGTAACATTCGCCTATCCCGGCACCGATGCCGACGTGCTGCAAAACGTCACATTCACGGTAAAGCAAGGGCAAAGGGTTGCCATCGTGGGCGCCTCGGGCAGCGGAAAGACCACCGTCGCACGTCTTGTTCCGCGCTTTTACGACGTAAAGTCGGGTTCGGTGAAGATTGGAGGAATAGACGTGCGCGACATAAGCCGCGACGGCCTGATGCACACAGTGTCGTTCGTATTCCAAAATCCGCAGCTCATGAAGACATCCATCCTTGAGAACATACGCTACGGCAAGCCCGAAGCCACGCTCGAAGGGGTCGGCCGGGCCGTCGACATGGCGCAGTGCCGCGACATCATAGACCGCCTGCCCTATGGGCTTGACACCGTAATCGGCACCGAGGGTACATACCTCTCGGGCGGCGAACGGCAACGCATCGCCCTGGCGAGGGCATTCATGAAGGACGCGCCCGTAATCCTCCTGGATGAGGCCACGGCCTTTGCCGACCCCGAAAACGAACACCTCGTGCAGCTCGCCCTGCGCCGACTGACGCACGGAAAGACCGTGCTCACGATAGCGCACCGCCTCTCCAGCGTGGCCGACGCCGACGAGATAATAGTCATGGACGGCGGACGCATAGCCGAACGTGGCACACACGACGCCCTGCTCTGCCGTAAAGGGATATATTATAACAGGTGGAACGAATACTGCGATGCCGTGAAATGGACGATAGGCAAGCCGTCTACGGCATCACAAGAGGCAAAAGCCCACCCTGCCGGCACTGCGGAACGGAGTATGAAGTCGCCGTCAACGGACACTCCGCATTTGTATGAAACAACAGAAAAAACTTGTTCATCCACACGGGAAAAGCCGGGAGGGCCTTTGGCTTTTATAAGCCGCCGCTTCGCCTTGTCTGCCAAAGGGGCGCGCGACTTCTGCCGTGGCGTGGCCTGGACTACGCTGTTCGACCTCGCACTGATGTTCCCAGCCGTGTTCGTATTCATCTTCTTGGCCGACGCCATGCCGCCTATTACCGGCGCAGGGACGGCCTTCGGCCACTCGCTTGCCTTCTATTCCGCGCTCGCCCTGGCGTTCATGGCGGTGATGTATATAGTCGGCGTGCGTCAGTACCGCAGCACCTACACCAGCGTTTACGCCGAAAGCGCCAACCGGCGCATAGCCCTTGCCGAGAAACTGCGCCGCCTGCCGCTGGCCTTTTTCGGCGAGAAGAACCTGTCAGACCTAACCGCCACAATAATGGACGACTGCACCGACCTCGAACATACGTTCTCACACTCAGTGCCGCAGTTGTTTGCCTCACTTCTATGTCTTGTCCTCATAGCCGCCGGCATGGGCGCATACTGCTGGCCGCTGGCCGCCGCCCTGTTCTGGGTAGTGCCAGTCGCGCTGGGCACATTGCTGCTAGCAAACCGATGGATGAGGCACAGCAACAAGGCGAACTACATGAACAAGCGCGCCGTTACGGAGATAATACAGGAAGGACTGGACACCGTTCAGGAAATAAAGTCTTACGGACAGGAAGGCAGGTACGCATCAAAACTCGACCGCGCGATAGACCGTTACGAGCGCATAATGACCCGGGGAGAACTCCTGTTGGGCACAATCGTCAACGGTTCGCAGAGCATACTGAAGCTCGGTCTTGCCTCGGTAGTGGTTGTGGGGGCGTGGCTAATGGCCGCAGGAACGGTGGATTTGTTCACATATCTTGTCTTCCTAATCGTAGGGTCGCGCGTTTACAGCCCAATAAACGAAGTTCTTAACAACCTGGCCGCGCTTACCTACCTCGACGTGCGCATCGCCCGGATGAACGAAATGGAGCAGATGCCAGTGCAAGAAGGGACTGACGCACCAATGGACGGCGGTTACGACATAGCCTTCGAGCACGTAAGTTTCGCTTATGAGGACAGGAAGCAGGTGCTGACGGACGTGTCTTTCACGGCGCGTCAGGGCGAAATAACCGCGCTCATCGGCCCGTCGGGCGGAGGAAAGAGCACCGCCGCACGCCTGGCGGCACGCTTCTGGGACATCCATTCAGGACGCATCACCATCGGAGGGGTTGACATCTCGACAGTAGACCCCGAGGCTCTGTTGCGCAACTTCTCGATAGTGTTCCAAGACGTAGTGCTGTTCAACGCCTCCGTAATTGACAACATACGCATAGGCAGGCGCGACGCAAGCGACGAGGAGGTGCTCCGCGTGGCACGCCTTGCCTGCTGCGGCGAGTTCGTAAGGCGTCTGCCCGACGGTTACGACACCGTAATCGGCGAGAACGGGCAGACCCTCTCGGGCGGCGAGCGGCAGCGCATATCCATCGCCCGGGCACTGTTGAAGGACGCGCCTGTGGTGCTGCTTGACGAGGCCACGGCGTCTCTGGACGTAGAGAACGAGACTCTTATCCAAGCCGGAATATCCGAACTGGTACGCAACAAGACCGTGCTCATCATCGCACACCGTATGCGCACCATTGCCAATGCCGACAAAATACTCGTGCTCGACGGCGGCACCATTGCCGAGCAGGGCACGCCTGGCGAGCTGAAAGCCCGTGGCGGATACTTCGCCAGGATGCTGGCCTTACAGCAGGAAACGGCCGGCAGGTAAGCAGCCTGCAAGCAGTCGGCAATGCGTTTCCCACATTGCCGACAACACTTTGTGGCCTACGCTTTTCCGAAAGACCGTCAATCGCGATGTAAAAGGCCATGAATTATACGCTAAAAAGCCGTCTTTTATACGCTAAAAGACGGCCTTTCGCAAAGTGGTTGATTGTCAGGCTGTTGGCAAAGGGCTTTTACATGAATTCCTGTCGGCCGTCAGCGTAGCGCTTCATCACTATTTTGCGCTGCCGTTCCACATCCTTTTCTCACTTGTTTGACATTGACCGTGAAGTATTACATTACACGATATAATGGCAAAAATAGCGAAATTCAAGTTAAGTTCAAGCCAAACCTTGATTTATTTGGCAAAAAAGCGTATCTTTGCGGATGCAACATAAACATTGGGGAGGAACGAGATATGAGGACATCAGCAGCAATGGAGCACCTTTGGCTTTATTTGCAGTCGCTGCCGAAGAGCAACAAAAAATGGCTGTTGAGGAAGTTTTTGGAGGATTTGCAGGCTCAGGACAAAAAGGCGGCAGGTAGAAACTAACGGCACGCGGGCATTGACTGCGGACGGAAAACAGAGAATTAAATCAGACGAAAATACCGGACAGACATGGCACTTAACACGGACAAGAACCTGAAACTGTATTACTCAATCAAGGAAGTGGCCGAGATGGTAGGCGTCTCGGACAGCATGTTGCGCTTCTGGGAGAAGGAAATACCCATGCTGAAGCCCAAGACCACGGGCAACAACGTGCGCCAGTACACCGAGGCCGACATAGAGAACGTCAAGGCTGTGTACAACCTTGTCAAGGTGCGCGGCTTCAAACTGGCCGCCGCACGCAAGATGCTGCGCGAGAACAAGCAGGGAGTTGACAACAACGCGCGCCTGATAGAGCGGTTGATTAAGGTGCGCAACGAGTTGAAAGAGATGAAGAAGCACCTGGACTACCTGACCTGACAGGCGGGTTTCTCTTTCTGACGGTAATTTATATAAAAAGAACTTACACCTTGGTTTTTTGTTAAATCGGTGTAAGTTCTTTCTTTATTAAGTGCTCGTACAAATCATTGTGTACGTGTAGTCCCTGACAAATGAAGGCTGTCTATTCTCCTATTACTGTGGCGACGATGCGCCGCGAGCCTCCGTATAGGCGGTACTCGCAGAGGTAAATGCCCTGCCATGTGCCGAGGTTGAGGCGGTGGTTGGTAATGGGTATGGTGAGGCTTACGCCTGAAAGGGTTGATTTCGCGTGCGCGGGCATGTCGTCGTCGCCTTCGAGCGTGTGCGTGTAGAACGGTTGGCGTTCGGGCACCATGCGGTTGAAAATGCTTTCCATGTCGGTGCGCACATCGGGGTCTGCGTTTTCGTTGATGGTAAGTCCGCAGCTGGTGTGCTTCACAAAGAGGTTGAGCAGCCCCGTTTTAGGCAACGTAGGCAGCTGACTGACGATTTCATCGGTGACGAGGTGGAAGCCGCGGCGGCGCGGCTTGATAGTTATTTCTACTTGTGCAATCATGTTTTTATAGTTAAGAATTAAGAGTTAAGAATTAAGAAAATATGTATTGTTGGCAATTTTCAAAGCATATTTTCTTACTTCTTAACTCTTAATTCTTAATTTACATTGTCGGTTTCCAGTCCTTTAATACGTTTTCGAGCGTTACTTGGGCGGCTTCTTTCTTTGTAAGCTGTTTGCTCCAAGATACCCTCTCCGAAGTCTTTGCGCCGTCGCCGGTGTTGTTGTACTCACGGTAACGGGCGGTCTGCTCGTTCTTCGGGTTCTTCCAGTTGTGCCAGCCAGCCGCTACGATGTGGCCGCCAAGGTCGCAGTTCATGAACAGCGTGTAGGCATAAGGGCGCCACGGGCGGCCGAGATATACTTTGGTTATGCCGGGCGCGGCGATCAGGCGGCAGCGGTTGAACACGTAGCCGAACTGCATGTCCTGCGGTGTCGAGGCCGCCGTAACGTATGAGTTGGCCTTGCTGTGTATTGTGCAGCCTTCAAACCATGCCGTTGACGGGCCGAAAATGAAGTCTGTCGTGCCCTCGATGTAGCAGTCTTTGAAGTAAAGGCGCGTGCCTCCTACGCCGGTATAGACGGTGTCCTGGTTGCCGAGCAGGCGGCAGCCGATGAACGTTATGCGGTCGCCCTCGGTGTGTATGGCTACGGCCTGGCCGAGTTTTGCGGCGTTGTTCTCTATTGTTATGTTCTTGAACGTAATGTCGCTGCCCTCCACTTTTACCGTATATGTGCGGAAAGTGCCCATCGGCTTGTTTGTCTCGGGCAGGCGGATGTTGGCGTGGTCGTCGTAGGTTATGATTGTGTTGTCGGCGCTTTCGCCGCAAATCTCGATGTTGGTGAGCCACGACGGGATGACGATTTTCTCCTTGTAAACGCCGTTCTTCACGTAGATTACCTTGTGGTATTCCATGAACGCGCGGCACACTTCTACGGCTTCACTGACGGTACGGAACTGCCCCGTGCCGTCACGTGCGACGAACAGGGTGTCGGGGTTGTCGTATTTGCCTGCTGCATAGGCCGTTGCGGTGAATAGCACGGCCAAGAGTGAGATGAAAAGTTTTTTCATTTTATTGATTGGTTTTAGTATTGTTGTGGGATAAACTGGGAGGACTGTGAGGTTAGAGTGGCAGGAGATAAGGGAAAAGGGAAGTTTAGACATACTCCTTTTCTCTTTTCTCCTACCATGCTTTAAAATCAAACTATCTGTGTCACTTCTTGCAGTCCGTTGATTTTTTTCAGTTTGTCGATTATAGTCTTCACGTCTTCACGGTCGTGTATGCGCAACTCCAATGACCCGTCGAAGATGCCTTCATCGCACGAAATGGTGATTTTGTGGATGTTCACGTTCAGTTCTTCCGATATAACCTGTGTAAGTTCATTGAGAATGCCGATACGGTCGGTACCCTTTATTTCAATCATCGCGTCAAAGAAGAGCTGCTTGTGCATGTCCCATTTTGCATCGAGTATGCGGTTGCCGTAACTCGACTTGAGTTTTGCCGCTACGGGGCACGAACGCTTGTGGATTTCTATGCGGTTCTTGCCGTCGATGAAGCCGAGCGCGTCGTCGCCGGGAATAGGATGGCAGCATTGTGGGAAGATGAACTGGCTGATGTTTTCGTCGGTGATATAGATTGGCTTCTTGCGGTTGAAACCTTCCTTTACTATGAAATAGTCAGGCTTCTTCTCTTCCTGTTCCTTTTTCTTCTTGCCGACGAAGGGGACGAATTTGCGCAGGTTTCCGGCCAGGTTCTGTTTTTTCTTCTTGCCTGTTATTTCGTCTATGTCCTTGTCGCCAAGTATGATGGTCTTGTCGCCAAGTGCTTTGAGTAGCGTCTCAGGCTTTTGCACGTCGTGGAAGTCGCACAGCTTGTCGATGATTGATGAATTTGGTTCAAGCGAATGCTTTTTCAGAAATTCAGCCAGCACTTCTTCACCTTTTTTCTGTATTTCCTTTGCGTTACGCCTTAGTATGGCCTGGATTTTGGCCTTGGCTTTGGCCGTAGAAGCGAAGTTTATCCATGACGGCTGTACGTGTTGCGAGTTCGACGTAAGTATTTCCACTTGGTCGCCGCTTTGCAGCTTATGGCTTAGCGGCACAAGCTTGTGGTTTACTTTTGCTCCGATGCAGTGGCTGCCGAGGAAAGTGTGGATTTGGAAGGCGAAGTCAAGGGCTGTGCATCCTGCCGGCATGGTCTTTATTTCGCCTTTCGGCGTGAACACAAATATCTCTGATGCGAACAGGTTTAGCTTGATGGCGTCGAGGAAGTCCATGGCGTCAGGCTGCGGGTCGTCAAGTATTTCCTTGATGGTTCGCAGCCAGTTGTTCAGTTCGCCGTCGTCTTCGGCTATCTCTTCACCCTCCTTGTATTTCCAATGGGCGGCGAAGCCTTGCTCTGCTATTTCGTCCATGCGGTCAGAACGGATTTGCACCTCAATCCAGCGGCCTTGTTTGCTCATAAGCGTTACGTGCAATGCCTGGTAGCCGTTGGCCTTAGGATGGTTGACCCAGTCGCGCAGGCGGTCGGGATGCGACTTGTAGATTTGGCTTATTGCTACGTAGATGTTGAAGCATTCGTTCACTTCCTCTTCTCTCTTCTTTGGCTTGAAGATTATGCGCACGGCGAGAATGTCGTAGATTTGGTCGAAGGTGACGTGCTTGTTCTGCATCTTGTTCCAAATGGAATAAGGGCTTTTCACACGCGCCTTTATCTGATATTCAATACCCATTTTGTCCAATGCTTCGCGTATGGGCGTTGTGAAGTCGGCAAAAAGGCTCTCGCGCGACGCCTGTGTGTCGGTAAGCTGGTCTTCTATCAGTTTATACTCTTCGGGGTGTTCGAACTTGAAGCTAAGGTTTTCAAGTTCGGTCTTGATTTTGTTCAGGCCAAGCCTGTTGGCAAGTGGTGCGTAGATGTACAGCGTCTCTCCTGCAATCTTGTATTGCTTGTTGGCCGGTTGGCTGTCAAGTGTGCGCATGTTGTGCAGGCGGTCGCATATTTTTATGAGTATGACGCGAATGTCGTCGCTCATGGTGAGCAGCAGTTTTTTGAAGTTTTCGGCTTGGGCTGATGCTTGTTCGCCGAATATGCCGCCTGATATTTTCGTAAGTCCGTCTACTATCTGCGCGATTTTGTGGCCGAAGATGTTTTCAATGTCTTCTACGGTGTAGTCGGTATCCTCGACTACATCGTGCAGCAATGCGGCGCTGATGCTCGTCGAGCCTAACCCCATTTCCGAGCACGCAATCTGGGCTACGGCTATTGGGTGCATGATGTATGGCTCGCCTGACAGGCGGCGCACGCCCTTATGCGCTTGTTTGGCAAAGTTGAACGCCTTTGTTATCAGGTCTACTTTCTTGCGGTGGCGTGTTGCCAGATAACTGTCAAGCAGGTGTTGGAACGCGTCGTTCACCATTTTCTCTTCCGCTTCGGCTCTTGCTTTGTCTATGCTGTTTTGCTCTTCCATGACCGTGTGTTTCTAAAGATATTATATAAATAAGGTGTATGCGTGCCGGTAAGAGTCTTATCTTACCCTTATTTTCTTTCCGGCACGGATGTTGTTGCCACGTATGCCGTTGAGTTGACGCAGTTTTTTCACAGTCGTGTGGTTCCTCTCTGCTATTTCCGACAGAGTGTCGCCTTGTCGTATTGTGACTCTTTTCACCCTTGAACGTCTCCTTCGCCGTGAAGAACTTTTGCGTTTTGTTGCGCTTTTGCGTACGCTGCTGGTGCTGGTAGTGTTGTCAACTTCCACCAAAGAACGTCTTGTGAAAAGTGCGTCTGCCTTATAGTTATAGATGGAGTCTTCGTTTGCAATGAATGTGTTGGTTGCCGTAGCCGGCATCCTTATTATTGAAGGTTTGTTGCTGCCGTTCACGATGTCGCGGCGGTATTGCGGGTTAAGCGTGCGCAGTTCGTCTATGTCGATGCCGCAAACTTCGGCAATTTGTTTCAGGTGTACGTCTTTATTGACAACTATTGTGTCTGTCTTTGCCGGCAGTTGTGTGCGCATGGGGCATATGTTGTGCTCGCAGTAGTAGTTCATTACGTAATTTGCCGCAATGAAAGCCGGCACATATCCTCTGGTTTCGCGCGGCAGGTATGGGTATATTTTCCAATAGTCGACTTCGCCGCCCGCACGGTGTATGGCCTTGTTGATATTCTCCGGGCCGCAGTTGTACGCTGCGATTACGAGGCTCCAGTCGCCGAATATGTTGTAAAGGTCTTTCAGGTATCTTGCTGCGGCGAACGATGACTTTACGGGGTCGCGGCGTTCGTCAACCAATGAATTAACTTCAAGTCCGTATTGCTTTCCCGTTGCAACCATGAACTGCCACAATCCGGCTGCTCCGGCGTGCGATGTCGCCATAGGGTTTAGGGCCGATTCTATGACGGGAAGGTATTTCAGTTCGAGCGGCAGGCCGTAAGACTCGAGTGCCTCTTCGAATATAGGAGTGTAGAAATTAGAGGCACCGAGCATGTAGCTCACCGAATGGCGCAGACGGCCGGTATATCTGTCAATGAACTGCTGCACAATGTTGTTGTACGGCATTTCCATGACGTTGGGTAGGCGGCTAAGCCTTTCTATGTATGTCTCTTTCGGATATGTCTTGTTTTCGTCGCGGTAGTTGCAGTCGTTGTCAGGTTGAAGGTAGGTTTTTGAATAGTATAGGTTCAGGAGGCTGTCTACTTCATAGTTCATGGCTTCCGGCACGTCGATGATTTCTTCTTTCCCATCGTCGTCGGTTACGGTTATCTCCTCTTTCTCGTTTTGTGCCTGCGTCACGCAGTTTCCGCCGAGAATCATTGCGGCGATGATAATAAACGTCTTTTTTCTCATTCTTATATTATGTTGTATGTGCATGTTCAGGTGATATGTTCAGCGTTATGTCAGAATGTTACCAAGCATTGCAGGCCAATTGACGATGACTTCAGAGGGTTAGCTGACGAGCGGTTGTTTATAACCGCAGGCTGTATGTGCAGGCTGAGGTCTTTTGATATGTCGAATTCCGATAGCGACGCGTCAACATAAGCGTCGATTACAGATAATGCGTACACACCTATCAGAATGAAAATGCTAAGGTCTCGATACCTGCGGTAGAAGTCTTTGCGCCGTCTGAACAGGTCTTGGTAGCGCTCCGTGTTCTCCGGCGTTATTGTATTGCCCAAATGTAGGAACTGGTTGTAGCTCTGCGTGTTTGGGTCATTGTCCATAATGTCCATGTATGCCTGCGAATAATCGTGGTACATCTGTCCGTTCCATCTTATTGCGTATAGGCATCCAAGAAAACCACCATACACAATTGGTAGTTTCCAGTATTTGCGGTTGTATATTTGTCCGGCTCCAGGTATGACAATTGCAAGCCACATTGCGCGCTTGGCACTCGGCCGCCATGTGCTCCAGTCACGTTTTTCCTTGCGCTTTTTGCCTACGGAGTCTTTTATGACGATGCTTGTTTGTTTTTGGTTTGCCGAATCAACAGATGTGACAATCTTTGCAATGGAGTCTTCCACAGCCGCATCCAATGCACTGCTTGCCGTTTTTGCCAAGGTGTCTTTTGCGTTGGCTGTGTATGACAGCGTGTCTGTCTCAACGCCTTGGCACGGCAAGATAGATGTCAGTGCAACACAAATGACAATCGTCCTCGCCAATATATATTTAGACAATCTGCTTTTGTTACTCACAACCTTCTTATTGCTGTTCTTTCAGTGTGTCGAAAATGCTCATTATCTGCCTTAGCTCCTCTTCGTTGGCGAATGGGATGCTGATTTTTCCCTTGCCGCTTGCAGACAAGGTCATTTGTACAGGTTTCCTGAACAATTCGGTCATGCGCTGTTTAAGTGCCGTAATCTCTTCCGGCATCTGTTGCTTTGAGGCAATTTTCTTCTTTCCGCTTACAATGTCCTCACCGTTTTTCAGTTTCTGTACCATTTCTTCCACCTTGCGTACAGAGTAGCCGTTCTTTTGTATTTCCTTGAACAGTTTTACTTGTAGCGACGGACTGTCAATTGCCAGCAAAGCGCGGGCATGTCCCATGTCTATTTCCTTATTTTGCAAGGCCATCTGTACTTGTGCCGGCAGTTTGAGCAGACGCAGGTAGTTAGCTATTGCCGTGCGGCTTTTGCCTACACGCTCCGAAACTTTTTCCTGAGTCATGCCTGTACTTGACAGCAAGTGTTCGTATGCCAAGGCGATTTCGATTGCGTTAAGGTCTTCGCGCTGTATGTTCTCGACGAGTGCCATTTCCATGACGTTCTCGTCCTTGATTGTGCGTATGTATGCCGGAATGGCCGTAAGCCCGGCGAGTTGCGACGCCCTCCAGCGGCGTTCACCGGCTATTATCTGAAACCGGTCTTCGTCAACCTGGCGCAGTGTGATAGGCTGTATTATGCCTATCTCACGTATGCTGTTTGCCAGTTCCTGCAAGGCAGTCTCGTCAAATTCCCTGCGAGGCTGGTTGGGGTTGGCTTCTATTTGGCTTAACGGTATCTCGTTTATCGTCGAACTGCCTTGGGGACGCACGTCATCGGTTGAAATGAGCGCGTCGAGCCCGCGGCCTAATGCGTTGCCGTATCTTTTCTTTACTGCCATTTTATTTGTATGGTTTTACGGTTGTCATGGTTTTGCGGTCATACGGTATGCCGTTGCTTCTTTGGCGTTTCGCCTTTCAATAACATATACTTATAACCTTGCCGTACAACCTTAATTTTTGTTTATTATTTCCTTTGCCAGCGCAAGGTGGTTTTTGCTGCCAGTAGAGTCTGCGTCATAGAGAATTACTGGCAGTCCGTGACTTGGCGATTCGCTCAGCTTTACGTTGCGCTGTATTACCGTCTTGAAGACAAGTTCCTGGAAGTGTCGTTTCACTTCGTCGTATATCTGGTTTGCCAGCTTGAGGCGGCTGTCGTACATAGTCAACAGGAATCCTTCAATTTCCAGTTTCGGGTTGAGTTTGCTTTTTATTATTTTAATAGTGTTCAGCAGTTTGCTGATGCCCTCAAGGGCAAAGTATTCACACTGTACAGGGATGATTACAGAGTTTGCCGCCGTGAGCGCGTTGACTGTGATGAGGCCGAGCGACGGCGAGCAGTCTATTAGTATGTAGTCGTAGTCGTTGCGTATGGGCGCAAGCAAGTTTTTTATCACTTGCTCCCTGTGCTCGATGTTAAGCATCTCTATTTCCGCACCGACAAGGTCTATGTGGCTCGGTATAATGTCGAGGCCGTCGATGTCGGTAGTGTAGACGGCATCATGCACGTCTGCCCCGTCGATAATACATTCATATAAAGTACAGTCAATGTCTTTCGTGTTGACGCCAAGGCCGCTTGACGCGTTGGCCTGTGGGTCGGCATCGATTACCAGAACCTTCTTTTCCAATGTGGCGAGTGAGGCAGCCAAGTTGATAGTCGTGGTGGTTTTGCCCACTCCGCCCTTTTGGTTTGCTAATGCGATAATTTTTCCCATTTTCATTGTAAGTTAGTTGACAAGTCATGAGCAAAAAGTAACAAGGTTGGCGTTGCCTTCTTTGTATGTAAGGCAAATCCGCTTGCCTGCTTGTTTCTTGTCTACTTGTCCACCTGAAATTATTTTGCAAAAGTACATATTTTATGTGAGAAATAGCTGATTTAAACCTTTTTTCGTACTTTTGTAGGCGAAAGAAAATGATTTTTAATGAAAACGATGAGACCGTTAATACTTATTTCCAATGATGACGGCTATCATGCCAAGGGCATCAATTCGCTTATAGACATGGTTTCTGATTTCGGCGACATCCTCGTATGCGCCCCCGAGTCTGCCCGTTCGGGTTTTTCAACCGCTTTTTCAGCCACTACTCCCTTACGTTTGAAATTACGCCGCGAGCGTGAAGGTATGCAGATGTGGTCGTGTAACGGCACGCCTGTCGATTGTGTAAAACTTGCCCTTAGCGAGCTTTGCAACGGGCGTAAGCCCGACTTGGTAATAGGCGGCATCAACCACGGTGACAACGCTTCGGTCAACTCCCATTATTCAGGTACGATGGGAGTGGTGCGCGAAGGGTGTATGAAATATATCCCGTCGGTGGCATTCTCACTTTGCGACCATGACGACAATGCCGATTTTGAACCGTTGAGAAAATACGTAAAAGCCATCGTGTCAGGCGTTTTGCGCGATGGACTGCCTAAGGGCGTATGCTTGAACGTAAATTTTCCGTTGCAAAAAGAGTTTAAAGGTGTGAAAGTCTGCCGAATGGCCGGTGGGACATGGGGCAACGAGGTTGTTCGCGCACATCACCCACGGGGCTATGATTACTTCTGGCTTGTGGGCGAGTACACCAACGACGAGCCTGAAGCTGACGACACTGACAACTGGGCTTTGCGCCATGGCTACGTGGCGATAACGCCTACAACGATAGACGTTACGGCTTATGGAATGGCAGAAAGAATAGAGAGGTTAATCCATAACTCATAATATTAAATACCTAATTCATAATTCTTAATACATAATTGGCTTACAGCAATAGTCTCATTGCGCAATAGCCGCATTGCTATAAAATGGCTTTGACAAGCCTGCCAATTATGAATTATGAATTATGAACTGAAAAGTCAGCGTAAGCTAATTATGAATTAAAATAATGAAGTATTATCTTATAGTTGGTGAAGCAAGCGGCGACCTGCACGCTTCGCGCCTTATGCGCTCGTTGCGGCGGATTGACGGCGAGGCCGATTTCCGCTTTTTCGGCGGCGATTTGATGTCCGCCGTGGGCGGAACGCGTGTAAAACATTACCGCGAACTTGCTTACATGGGCTTCGTCCCGGTGTTGTTGCACTTGCGGACTATCTTCAAGAACATGGCTGTTTGCAAGCGCGACATAGTCGAATGGCAGCCTGACGTGGTGATACTCGTTGATTATCCGGGCTTCAACCTCGACATAGCGAAGTTTCTGCACGCCAACACCTCAATACCCGTTTATTATTACATCTCGCCGAAAATCTGGGCATGGAAGGAGTACAGGATAAAAAACATCAAGCGCGACGTAAGTGAGATGTTCTCCATCCTGCCGTTCGAAGTGCAGTTTTACGAGGGCAAACACCATTTCCCTATTCACTATGTAGGCAACCCTACGGCAGACGAAGTGACCGAGTTTTTGGCTTATTACACCGAAACTTTTGACGATTTTTGTCGCAAGAACGGATTTTCCACAGACAAACCGCTCATCGCCTTGTTGGCAGGCAGCCGCCGACAGGAAATAAAGGACAACCTCCCGGCCATGCTCGAGGCGGCATCGCATTATGCCGGAAAGTACCAGTTGGTAGTGGCCGGTGCGCCTTCAATACCGCATGAGTATTACGACAAGTTCATTGCAGGGCACGACGTGAGCGTAGTGTACGACCAGACGTATCCCCTGCTCGCACATTCTACCGCCGCACTCGTCACCAGCGGCACGGCTACATTAGAAACCGCGCTGTTCGGTGTGCCGCAGGTGGTGTGCTACGAGACGCCCATCCCAAAGGTCATCGCCTTCCTGCGCAAGCACCTAATCAAGGTGCGTTACATCTCGCTTGTCAACCTCATAGCCGACCGCGAGGTGGTAACGGAGCTTGTGGCCGACACGTTTTCGGTTGAGAATATCGCCAATGAATTAGGCAAACTGCTGCCCGGCTCGACGGAACGCACGGCCATGCTTGACGGCTACGCCGAAGTGAAACGCCGCCTCGGGAAGAAAAACGCGCCCGACAATGCGGCGGAAATAATGCTAAGACTTCTAAAAAAAGAAAGTAAAGGATAATTCCCGACATATTTATAAGCCGTTGAAAAGCATGGAAAATGCCGTCCAAACAAAGCGTTTGGACGGCATTTTCATATTGCATAAACCGTTATCCTACGCGAGTTCGGTATAACTTCTATTTTTCGCAAACAGCGAAAAAACCCTTTGTAGGGACATAATTCATTATGTCCGTACGCCGCGAAGAGGCGTATTATCAAAGCGCAGCACAATAAAAACGTTCTTTCAGAACGTGCGGACATAATGAATTATGTCCCTACAAAAGATGGTTTCTTATACCGAACAGACGTTTATCCTGTGCATGAAACGTCACCTCTTCTATGACGGCGGCATGGCAATTTTATTTCAGATACTCACGGTAAAACGCCTCGATGTCGTCAAACGGTATTTTCTCCAAGTTGTCATAAAGGTCGGTATGGCTTGCGCCGGGCACAATGAGCAGCTTCTTGTTGTCGCCCGTCAGCCGCTTGAAGGTGTCCTCACCCATGTATCTTGAGTGCGCCTTCTCGCCGTGCAATATCATGACCGCACTGCGTATTTCGTTGCAGTAAGCCATGATGGGCATGTTGATGAACGGCAGCGACGACGTAGTGTTCCATCCATCGTTTGAGTTGAGCGAGCGTTTGTGGTAGCCGCGCTTGGTCTTGTAATACGCGTGGTAGTCCTTTACGAACTGCGGAGCGTCGGCAGGCAGAGGGTCAACCACGCCTCCGGCGCGCGCGTAAGAGCCGCCCAGGTAGTCCTCCGTGCGCTGGGCGTTGAGCTTGCGGCGCATTTCATAGCGCGCGTCGGCGTTGTCGTTGGCATCGAAATAGCCGTTGGCTGTGCAGCGGCTGATGTCGTACATGGTCGATGCCACGGTTGCCTTAATGCGCGTGTCGTTGGCCTCGGCGTTGACGGCAAAGCCTCCGAAACCGCAGATGCCGAGTATTCCGATGCGTTCGGGGGCAACGTCAGGGCGCGTAGAAAGGTAGTCTACGGCAGCTGAAAAGTCCTCGGTGTTGATGTCGGGCGAGGCCACGTAGCGCGGCGTGCCTCCGCTTTCGCCTGTGAACGAGGGGTCGAAGGCCAGCGTGATGAAGCCCCGCTCGGCCAGCGTCTGCGCGTAAAGGCCCGATGCCTGCTCCTTCACCGCCCCGAACGGGCCGCTCACTGCGATGGCGGCCAGCTGTCCAGTGGCATCCTTCGGGGTGTAAAGGTCGGCGGCGAGGGTCACGCCGTAGCGGTTGTGGAAGGTTACTTTCACGTGGTTCACTTTGTCGCTCTTAGGGAAAGTCTTGTCCCATTCCTGCGTAAGGTTAAGTTTTTCGTCTGTCATTTCCGTCTGATTTGAAGTTTGTGCAACCGCCGTTGCCGTCATGGCGAGCAGCGCGGCTGCGATTATTGTCCTTATTTTCATAATGTAATGTATTGCTGACAAAAGTTCTTTCCGTTTTGTCCGATGCAAAGATAGCTACACATTTCGAAGACGGATGTAGACGGTTGAGGGTTAAAACAACCACTTTTACTGATTTTATTTCCGCCATTTGACAATACGGCAAACATCAGGTAAAGGCGTTACAGACTGCATGTTGTGGAGCAGCCTGCAATGCCTCTGTAAGTGCCTGACAATCAACGGGGTTACAAAAGGCCGCCTTTTAGCGTGTAAAAGACGGCCTTTCAGGCTGCAAAACACGGCCTTTTAGAATGCAAAAGGCCGTCGATTGGAAAACGCGCGGCGGCGTTGGCACAGATTTTCGCTGCTTGTCGGGCGTTATTTCACGCTTTAGCATTATCTTTGCACGGTACTTTCAACCCTTATTTTACATTTGTCAAGCAATGAACTGGATAATACTTATCGTGGCGGGGCTGTTCGAGACGGGCTTCGCCGCGTGCCTCGGCAAGATGAAGGAGACGGCCGGCGCGGAGCATTGGGCGTGGTTCGCGGGCTTCATAGTGTGCCTGCTGTTAAGCATGGTGCTGCTTGCAAGGGCGGTGCACACCATCCCCATTGGCACGGCTTACCCCGTATGGACGGGCATAGGGGCGGTGGGTACGGTCGTGGTCGGCATCATATTCTTCAAAGAACCGGCTACGTTCTGGCGGCTGTTCTTCATCACTACGCTCATAGCTTCTATCGTAGGACTGAAGATGTCGCATTGAATTAAGTGAAAAAATAAAAACGAAAAGTGAAAAATCCACGACTTCTTAGCCAATGGATTTTTCACTTTTCGTTTTTATCTTTTCACTTTCAGGCTTATTGCCTGACAAAGGGCTTCAGCCCCTTGACGGCCTCGGCTGCCGTAATGCGGCGTCCGCCGTTGTCAAGGTCGATGAGTATGTAGCGGTCGTTGCCCATGCCAAGCTCCTTCATGTACGACAGTTGGCGCAGGCCGTGGCGCGTCTCTATGCGTTCAACGATGTCGTGATGCTCGGCTTCGGTCATGGCATAGATAAGGTCTATGCACGCTTGGTCGAGCGCGAGGATGTCGGTTGACGACAGGATGCCCACGTTCGGCGTTACCACGGGCGCGGCATTGACGCCCTCGCAGTCGCAAGACACCGACATGTTGCGCATCACGTTGACGTATGTAATGTGCTTGCCGAAGTGGTCGATGACCGACTTTGTGGACTCGGTCATGCGCTCCATAAACTCCTCTTTGGCAATGTCCCACTGGTTGCTCTGTCCCGGCGTGGTGTGAATCCATGCCTTGCCGATGCGTCCGTCGGCACAGCCTATGCCAATGTTCTTGTTGCTTCCGCCGAAGCCTCCCTGCGTATGGCCTTTGAAGTGGGTCAATACTACAAGTGAGTTATAGTTCTTCAGGTGGCTGCCTACCGACATTTTCTTGAACCACTTGCCGCCGACGACGGGCAGGGTGGTGGTGTCTTCCTCGTCGATGATGTCAACGGGGCAGAACGTCCAGCCGTTCACCTTGAGCGTCTTGCGGTGCTGCTCGGTGGTGTATCGGTCGCCGGTGTAGTAGGTGTTGGTCTCGATGATGTTGGCCGCGGGCAGGTCTTTCTGCATCAGGGTCTTCACCCAAGCCGACGGAATGATGTTGGGGCCGTTCTGTTCTCCCGTGTGCAGTTTCACGGCTGTGCGCCCTTCGATGTTGGCGCAGACTTGTTCGTAAGCCTTGATGAGACCCTCGGGACTAAGGTTTCGCGTGAAATAAACGATTGACTCGTTGCCCTTGCGCTGCTCGTATGGCACGTATTTGTTGCCGTCCTTGCCCGGAACGGGTGCCTGGCTGGCCTGCTCCTGCTTGCTCTCCTGCGCCATTCCGCAGCTTGGCATGATGCCGCAACAGAGTAATGTCATCAGCATCGGTTTAAAAAAATTCCTGATTTTCATGTCCGTATTGTTTTTAGTTAGTGTCCGTATGGTTGTCAGTTATTGCGAAGACATAGTTTCACGATGCAAAGATATGTCGTATTTTCGAGAATGTTTGTAAACAAATCAAGGCTTTGACAACCAATTTTACTGATTTTGTCTGCACCCTGTTCGCGATGTTTTTATGGCTGTGGGAAATGTGCATGATTGCCGTAGAGGCGGAGTTTTGGCAATTATGAAGAAAGAAAATGCCGTTGCCGGTAGGTTTGCCGGCAACGGCATGTATGCTTAGAACAGCGTCAGCGAGTACAGATAGACCACCGATGCAGGCATTGCCATGAGCGAGGAGTCGAAGCGGTCGAGCATTCCGCCGTGGCCGGGCAGTATGTTGCCGCTGTCCTTTATGCCGAGCGTGCGCTTGAAAAGAGACTCTACGAGGTCGCCCCACGTGCCGAACACCACGACGACAAGTCCCAAGCCCATCCATTGCAGCACGGTAAGGCCTGTGTCGGAATTAAGTCCCGCCTCGTAGCTTCCTATGAAATAAGCCACAACGAGCACGATTGCCGCGCCGCCGATGGAGCCCTCCCAGCTCTTGCCCGGCGATATTCGTGGAAACAGCTTGTGCTTGCCTAAAAGCGAACCGCAGCAGTATGCGCCCGTGTCGTTTGCCCAAAGGAAGATGAATACGCAAAGCGGTATGAGATAGTTGAAGGCTATGTCGCCGCTCTTTGTGGTGTTGAAGGCCAGCACATTTATGGTGGAGAAGGGCAGGGCGATGTACATCTGCCCGAGCATGGTGTACGCCCAGTCGTTGATGGCGTTCTCCGTCTTGGCGTAAAGCTCGCTGACGAAGAGGTAGACTAGCGTGAGCAGGTAGGGTATGAACACAGCTCCCGTGGGCACTACGCCGCTGCAAAAGCCGCCGACGGCCAAGAAGAAGTACACACCTGCCACGGTGCTGATGAGCGGGTTTACCTGTACGCCCTTCACTCTGTTCACAAGTCCGCAGTATTCCCATATCGTCAGGCCGGTAACCAAGGCGAAGAGAAACTCCATTTCAAATGGACCCATGAAGCAGACGACTATTGCCGTCACAAAAATAATGCCCGTAATGCTTCTTACAATGAGGTTTTTCATATCATAAGGTTTTAAGGTTTTGAGGTTTTACGGTTATAGGGCCGTTGCTTGTTTCTTACCGTAAAATCCTATAACCGTAAAACCTCAAAACCGCATGTTATACTTTTTCGTCGCCGGTGCTTGCTCCGGTCTTGGCATCTTCGCCGTCAGCCACGGTTTGCGTGGTGGCTTCTTCGCCGCTGTGTTCAGGCTCACCGCCGCCCTGGCTTTCCATTATCTCCTCAGAACGGCTTACCCACGGGCGTTTGCCGAAGATTTTTTCAACGTCCTCGGCGAAGATTACCTCGCGTTCGAGCAGCAGTTCGGCCAACTGGTTATGCCCTTCTTTGTGCTCGTTCAGTAAGTCTTTGGCACGCTGGTACTGCTCGTTTATCATCTTGAGCACCTCGTCGTCCATGATTTTTGCCGTTGTTTCGGAGTATGGCTTTTGGAAGTTGTACTCGTTGTTGTTGTAGTAGCAGATGTTGGGCAGCCTGTCGCTCATGCCTGCGTAGGCTATCATGCCGTATGCACTCTTGGTAACTCGCTCCAAGTCGTTCATCGCTCCGGTGGATATGTGCCCTACAAACAGCTCCTCGGCGGCGCGGCCTCCCAGCGTGGCGCACATCTCGTCAAGCATTTCCTCCTTGGTTGTAATCTGGCGTTCTTCGGGCATGTACCATGCCGCTCCGAGGGCACGGCCTCGTGGAACGATGGAAACTTTTACAAGGGGATTGGCGTGCTCGAGGAACCATGATATTGTGGCGTGGCCTGCTTCGTGCAGGGCGATGGTGCGGCGTTCGCCTTCCGTCATCACCTTTGTCTTCTTTTCCAGTCCGCCTATGATGCGGTCAACGGCGTCGAGGAAGTCCTGTCGGCCTACGTGCGACTTGTTGTGGCGCGCCGCGATGAGTGCCGCCTCGTTGCATACGTTGGCTATGTCGGCGCCGGAGAAGCCCGGAGTCTGCCGTGCAAGCATGTCAACGTCTACGCTGGCGTCTATCTTCACTGGCTTCAGATGCACCTTGAAGATGTCTTTGCGTTCGTTCAAGTCGGGCAAATCCACGTTGATTTGCCTGTCGAAACGTCCCGCGCGGAGCAGTGCCGAGTCGAGCATGTCGGCGCGGTTGGTGGCCGCAAGAATGATGACACCGCTGTTTGTGCCGAAGCCGTCCATCTCTGTAAGCAGGGCGTTGAGCGTGTTCTCGCGCTCGTCGTTGCCTCCCATGGCGGGGTTTTTGCTGCGCGCACGGCCTACGGCGTCGATTTCGTCGATGAAGATGATGCACGGCGACTTCTCCTTTGCCTGTCGGAAGAGGTCGCGCACACGGCTTGCGCCTACGCCGACAAACATCTCTACGAAGTCGGAACCGCTCATTGAGAAGAACGGCACGCCTGCTTCTCCGGCCACAGCCTTGGCCAGCAGCGTCTTGCCGGTGCCCGGAGGACCTACGAGTAACGCTCCCTTGGGTATTTTTCCGCCAAGGTCGGTGTATTTTTTCGGGTTTTTCAGGAAGTCAACAATTTCCTGCACTTCCTGTTTTGCGCCGGCTTGTCCGGCCACGTCCTTGAACGTCACGTTGATGTCTGTACCCTTTTCGTACATCTTCGCCTTGCTCTTGCCTACGCTGAACACGCCTCCGGCACCGCCTGTGCCTCCTCCGCCCATGCGACGCATGAAGTAAAGCCACAAGAAGATGAACAGCAGTATGGGACCGAAACTTAACAAAATGTTGAACAAATCGTTGCCGCGTTTGTTCTCATAGTTCAGCTCGCCCTTGAATTTTCCTGCTTTCTTTTCAGCTTCAACAAACGTCTCCACCTTGTCAACGCTGCCGAATTCGGTTGTCACATACGGGTTTCTGCCAGTCTGTTTGGCACCTTGCTTAAACACGTCGCGCGTGTTTTGCGGGTTGACATACATCTTCAAGGTACTTTCATCCTTGTTTATTACTATCTTTGATGCGTAACCTTTGTTGACGTAAGTTTTGAATTCGTCGTAAGAAACTTTCCTGCTTGCGCTTCCGCCAACGGTGTCTCCACCGAGGAAGTACATCCCCATGAGGCCGAACAGTACGAGCATGTAAATCCAGCTCATGCTGAATTTCGGCTTCTTGTTGTTTTTATCTTGTTCCATGTTGTTCATTGATGTTTTGCCGTAAAGGAACCTTTACAACTTAAAGAAGTTCGGAAAATGCGGTCAGTCCACGTCTGGAAGTCTTGTCAGTTTGGCGTCTTCCCAAAGGTTTTCCAGATTGTAGTATTCCCGTTCTTCGGGAAGGAATATGTGTACCATAACGTCCGTGTAGTCCATAGCCACCCAGTGAGCGTGTGTCAGTCCGACAACGTGAACGGGCTTCTCTCCTGCGTCAACCCTTGCCGTTTCCTCTACGGAGTCGGTTATGGCTTCAACCTGCGACGGCGAGTTTCCTTGGCATATTATGAAGTAACGGCAAATAGAGCCTTCAATGCCGCTAAGGTCGGCGATGGTGATGTTCGAGCCTTTTTTTTCCTGGATGCCTTTTGTTATTGTCTCAACTAATTTTTTTACTTGTTCCATTAAGAGAATAAAGTGTTGTTAATGCAAAATATTGTCCCGCCTGCCGTAGGTTACGGTCGTAACCGTCATGCCTTGACAGGGTGTTGTTCGTTATGCAAAGGTACACGGATTTATTGTAAAACAATGGCAAAGGCAGATTATTTTGAGTTTTTTTATAAAAAAGTCGGACAAAATATTGGTGGTTTAAAAAAAATGCGTACCTTTGCACTCGCAAAACACCAGTTAACGGAAGTTTAAAAGGTGGTTGAATATTGGGATATGGTGTAATGGTAACACTACAGATTCTGGTCCTGTCATTCCTGGTTCGAATCCGGGTATCCCAACAAAGGCGAGGCATCTTGGTTTCAAGATGCCTTTTTTGTATGCCGACGGCTCATCGGGTGCGCCATGGATTATTGCCGCGTGTTTTGCAGTATTTTATCTTTCATCTGTCAGTTTTTACCGCATGTTGCTGTATTTCAGTCTGTTACGGACTGACAGATGCGCTCGGCAACTGTCAGCCGTCTTTCATTTTGGCGCGTCGGCTGATAGATACTGACAGATGGCCTGTGGCATCTGTCAGGACATAAACTGCTGATGCTCAACGACTTATGTGCAGGCTGAAGGACTGACAGATGTTTCCTCGCGTTTTCTTATGTATAAAGTGTGTGGCTGTAACCGTTTTGCCTGCCTTGCAAAAGGTGGCAAACGGCGTTGAGAAAGGTGGTCTTTTACAAGCTGAAAGACCGCCTCTTGAATGCAGAAAGACGCCCTTTTGCAAGCAGGGATACCGCCTTTCATTTGCACTTGGCGTACCATTCAAGCAGCAGGCCGCGTGGTACGCCGTGGCTTACGGCCGTGTCAAGCGCGTTTTTCGCATCCTCCCTGCGCCCTTGCAGTATCAGGATTTCAACCTTTGACACGGTGTAGTCTTTGTTACCCGGGTCGCGTTTCAGAGCTTCGTCGAAGTCGAACAGGGCCGTGTCGTACATCTTCAAGTCCTTCTCTAGCTCTGCTCTCGTGGCGTAAGCCACAGCGTAGTCAGGATATATTTCAATCAGGTTGTTCAGCTGGTCGAGCGCGTCGTTAGGTCGTTCCAGTTTTATGTACGTGTAAGCCAGCCCGAGCCTTGCTGCCGCGTTGTCGGGCGACAGGCTCAAGAATTTCTCGTAATCGTTCTTCGCCAGGTCGTACCGCCGCAGGTTGTTGTTGGCGTAGGCGCGGTAATACAGTGCCGCCAGGTTGTTTCCGTCTTTCTCAAGCACCTGGCCGCAGGCGTCTATCGCGTCTTTCCATTCAAGCAGTTGCAGGTTGACCGCCGCCTTGCTTAGCAGCAGTTTAGTTGAACTTGGAAATATTTTCAGTTCCTTGTTCACCCTGTCCAGCGAGTCGCGCCATTGTTTCAGCGATTGTGCCGTGACCGTTGTGACAAAGGATAGGAGGATGAGTAATGACGCAATGTGCTTCATGAAAAAGTGTTTTTTATAATTAAGAATTAAGAGTTAAGAATTAAGAAAAATACCTTTGTATAATTATATGCAAGACTATTTTTCTTAATTCTTAACTCTTAATTCTTAATTTCTTAGTTTTCAGCGTCGATGGCCTTTATTTTCTCGCGTACAAGGTTCATGTCGTCCTTGAGCTTCTGCACCTTGCGGTTCATCTCGTCGATGAGCGAATTGCCCTTCTTGCTCGACGCGTTGAGGAAGCCGATGTTGTTTTCGTAAGTCTGTACTTCCTGCTTCAGCTGCTCGTAACGGCGCATCAGGCGCGAGCGTTCGTTGTCGAGTGCGTCGGCACCTTTCTCGGCCACGTTCTTCAAGTTGCTTCTGAACTTGTCAAGACGGCGGCGCGCCGTTGTTATGTTCAGTTCCTTATAGAGCCTGTCGAGGATGTCGTGGTACTCCTTGTAGACGTTGTCCTTTTCCTTGAAGGGCACGTGTCCTACGGCGTTGTACTGGTCTACAAGTTCGCGCACCTTCTCTTGTATGTCCTCCTCGGCGTTGTCCGCCAATGCCTTAAGCTGGCTGATGATGTCGCGTTTCTTCTCAAGGTTTGCGCGTTCCTCGGTGCGTGTGCCGGCGTTGGCGTTGTTGCGCGCGTCAAAGAAGTGGTTGCAGGCCGTGAGGAAGTCGCTCCACAGCTTGTCTCCGAGCTTTTTCGGCACCATTCCTATGGTCTTCCACTCTTTCTGAAGGGCTACGAGCTTGTCGCTTGTTGCCTTCCAGTCGGTGCTGTCTTGCAATGCCTGGGCCTGCTCCACGAGTGCTTTTTTCTTCTCGGCGTTCTCTGCGAACTTCTGTTTCAGCTCCTTGAAATAATCTGCCTTGCGACCGAAGAAGTCGTCACATGCGGCACGGAAGCGTTCGAAGATTTTGACGTTCATCTTCTGCGGGGCGAAGCCTATTGTCTTCCATTCTGCCTGAATGGCGATTATCTCCTTGGTCTTCTTGTCCCAGTCGCCTGCGTTCTTTATTTCTTCCTTGGCTATTTCCTCCACCTTTTCGCAAAGTGCGGTCTTCTTTGTAAGGTTTTCTTCCTCCTTTGAACGCAACTCTTCGAAATGCTGTTGGTGGCGTTTGTTAATCACGGTAGACGCCGCCTTGAAGCGCGCCCATATCTCTTCGCGCAGCTCTTTTGCAACGGGACCGGTCTCGCGGTACTCCTGGTGCAGCTTCTGCAACTGGTGGAACGCGCTGATTACGTCGTTCTCGTCGGCCAGTTTTTCGGCAGCTTCGCACAGGTGTGTCTTTATTTCAAGGTTTTTCTTGAAGTCGTATTCGCGTGCTTCGTTGTTCAGTTTCAGCAGGTCGTAGTATTGCTCAACGTACAGCTGATAGTTGCGCCACAGCTCGTTCGCCTTCTCTGCCGGTACGAGCTTTATTTCCTTCCATTCCTGTTGCAGCTTCTTGAAGTCCTGGTATGACTTGTTCGCCTCTTCCGGCGATGTGGCCATGGCCTTGATTTTCTCTATGATGTCAAGCTTTTTCTTCAGGTTTTCCTGCTTCTCTTTTTCCTGTTCAAGGAACAGCTTGGCACGTTTCTCCTTGATGACGCTCATTTCGGCCTTGAACGTGTTTTCGTCTTCGTCGGGCGTAACCTTGTATGTGTCCGGGTCGCCGCCGGCTTCTATGTAAGCTTTCATGTCGGCTTCCCTTTCGGCAAAGTGCAGTTTGTAGAATGTGGTCTTAAGATATTCCACTTCGTCTTTTTGCGGGTCGTCGTCGCTGTGTGCTATTTCTTTCAGCCGTTCTATAACCTCCTTCTTGCTCTTGTACACCTTCTTTTGCTCTTGTACGGCATCGGTTGCAACGATGTTGTCGGCCTCTGCTGTTTCCGCAGGGGCTTCGGCAGGTGTTTCAAGGGTAGCGTTGGTGTTGCCGGTATCTGTCTGTACACTGTTGTCGGCCGGAGCCACGTTCAGTTCTTCTGTCTTCTCTTGACCGAGAGTGTTTTCTTGAGAGTCCATCATTCTAACTTTTTTCTTAGTTCATGAATCGGTTTTCCATGTTTTATTATAGGTGTGCAAACTTATATAAAATTATTGTAAAACCCTAATCAAATTCGGAAAAAGTGGCCTTTTCGTGTCTAAATGAGACGTTTGTGGCGGAAAATCCACCACGATATGCCTGAAATCAGGGCTGACACTACTATCGCGATAAGGAAGCCGAACTTGTTGTGCTCCATGCCGTTGACAAGGTTCATTCCGAAGATGCTGGCTATGAGGGTGGGGAACATCAGTATGATTGACACCGAGGTGAGCGTTCGCATCACGGTGTTCATGTTGTTGTTGATGATGCTCGAGTATGTGTCCATGGTGGACTCGAGGATGTCTGAGTATATGTTGGTTGTCTCGCGCGCCTGGCTCATCTCGATGTTCACGTCTTCGATGAGGTCGGCGTCCAGCTCGTCCACCTGCAACTTGAACTTCAGTTTGGCAAGAAGGTTCTCGTTGCCGCGTATTGACGTGATGAAGTATGTCAGCGAGTCTTGCAGGCGCGACAGGCCTATGAGCGACTCGTTGTTCACCTCGCGGTCGAGGTTGCGCTTGGCTTTTTCTATCAGGTTGTTGATTTGCTTCAGCCGTTTCAGGTACCATACGGCCGACGAGAGGAACAGGCGGAATATCATGTCAACGTAGTCGGTAAAGCCTTCGCCGCGCTTCTGCTGGTAGCTGACAAAGTCTATCATCATGTTCGTCTCGTGGAAGCATACCGTTATTGTTACGTCGCGCTTGTGGATGATACCGAGCGGCACGGTGGTGTAGGGCGTGCGCGAGCGGATTTCCTTTACGAAGGGGATACGCAGGATGATGAGCATCCAGCCGTCGTCGTACTCGTAGCGGGCACGCTCGTCGTTGTCGCTGATGTCTGAAAGGAAATAGTCGGGTATCTTAAATTCTTCTTCGAGAAGACGCTGGTCGTCTTCCGTTGGACATGTCACTTGTATCCAGCAGTTAGGCTCCCACTGGCCAATCTGCTTCAAGCCCTTGTTGGTGTTCCAGTATGTTCTCATTTGCTAATCCTCCGAAAATGTTACGCTTGGTGGGAAGACCGCTCCTGAGAGCCATGCCTCCTCACTTTACAAGTTCATCTTTTCCGCGTGATAGTCGTCCATATAAGTTTTGAATTTCTGTTTTGCGGTGCAAAATTAGGCAAAAAACGTAAGAATGCAAAATAAAACGCTTGAAAAGAGTTTTAATTTTTCCATTTCAGGCGTGGTTGTACAGGCTTTTTCCGCTGAACCAGCGCGACAGGTTGAGCCTGTCCATGGCGTATGCCACGGCGAGGCTGCCTGCCAGTACGAACGCAATGGAGAACACGGTGTAGAGCAATGCGGTAGGGTCGAAGGCGAATATTGGCACAAACCGCTTTGCCAGAATGGTGAACATGGGCGAGAAGAGCAGCACGGCCAATGTGTTTGAGCCGATGAAGCAGGCCGCGCGCAGCGCCTTTTCAGGTAGCTTGCGGCATGTTCCCAGCGCGAGGCTTATGGCTAAATATGTAACGATGACGCCTGTCAGCGTCTGCTTGTACATCTCGCCGGGGCTTGCCATGCAGAATATGGCAATGGGCACGGCGGCCAGGAGCGACGGGCGGAACACCTGCATGAACTTCATTCCGCTCTGCCTTACCAGGGCTCCGGCCATGAAGTACATGGCGTTGCTCATCTGCACGATGTGCGTCAGCTCCACGACGGCGTAGAACGCCACGCCCAGCACGCACATCAGCGGCACCGTGCCGAGGCGCGGCCTGAGGCGGCTCACGGCGTAATATATGATGTAGCACACGATGAGCGTGTGCAGATACCAGTACGGGCCGAGCGGATGCAGCAGCAGTTTTTCCATGAAAAGTGTGACGGTAAGGCTGTCTATGTGCTCGCGTATGGGCAGCACGGAGGCCGCTACGACGTAGCCTGCCTCCATGACGGCATACGGAATGAACAGCCATTTCAGCTGGTTGAGCATACGGCCTGGGCTTTTCGCCATGTTGGCCAGGTAGCCGGAGATTAGCAGGAAGGCCGGCATGTGGAACGTGTAGACCACCTGCTTGGCGTAAGGATACTTGTCGCCGACGTACACCAAGTGGAACATCACCATCAGGATGATGAACACGCACTTCAGGTAGTCTATCTCTCTTACGCGGTTTTGCATAGTGTATGTAAGCGGGCGTGCGGCTGCAAGACATATAGATAAGGTATGTCTGCGCCGCGTTTTACCATTGCAAAATTAATGCTTTCGCCCGTTATACAGGCTGCTTTGCCGCTGTTTTTATGATATTTTACGTAAAACGCCGTAACGTGCGTTTTTCCGTGGTTTTGCGAAAGACGGCCTTTCGCGTTCCGAAAGGCCGTCTTTTACACGATGAAAGGTGGCCTTTTACAATGCAAAAGGCCACCTTTCAGAAACAGTGCGTCGGCCTTACTCCGGCAGTATGGCCACAGACACCGGCGCATAGTCGGTCGGACTGAAGCGGCGCAGGCCTTGCGACGCCGTCTCGGTGCCCCGGTATGCGGTCGTTCCTCCGAAGTTGTACAGCCGTCCGCCGACGCATTCCGTCGCGCCGTACCAGCTGAACGTGCCCAGCATACGCAGCGGCTCGGGCGTGCCGTCGCCCACGGTGTAGCGCGTCACGGTGGTGCCGTCAAAGGCGTATATGCAGCCGTCTGCCACGCCGATGAAGCTGAAGTCGGTTGAGAGAGAGTCTGCCTTTTCGCATACCGTGGGCTCAAGCTTGCCGCCCTTGACGGCGTATGCCGTGTGCATCAGGTTGTCCATGAGCCATGTGGTGCCGTCGCCGTCGTGCGTCACGTCCGTTTCGCCAAGGTATTCGCCGTGCTCCGCCGTGCCGTCAAGAGTTGCCGTTACGTTGCCGTTGGTGTCAAGACCGAGAGTGTAAGTCTCTATGTTGGAGGTTGTTACGGCGTAGAGCGTGTTGCCGTCTACGGTCGCCGCCAATGCCTTCTCCGTGCGCAGGGCGGCTGTGCGCCATTGTCCGCCGTCGAGGATGTACAGTCCTTGTGCGCCGACGATTACTGGCTTGCCGTCCCAGATTGCGCCCGCGCCGCCCTCGGGAATGTCGGCGTAGGCCGTCTCTTCGCCCGTCTCGGTGTTGTACGAGCGGAATTCGTAGCTCGGTGTGGTCTGCTCGTAGCCCAGGCTTTCATGTTCGATGATGCCTCCTCCGTAATAGATTATGTCGCCGTCGGTGAAGTGCAGGCCGGCGGAACCTTCGTTGCCAAGCTCTCCAAGGTCGTCAAACACGATGTTCTGCTTCACCCTCAGCGTGTTGACCGACTTCTCTCCGGCTATCGAGAACTTGCCCTCGGCCACGCCGTCGGCATCGAATATTACGTACGGGTTGGCCGTGTAGGTCTGCCCCTGCTTTATGTATGTTATCGGCTCTTTGCCCGGCGTGGTGGCGTCGGGGTCGGTGAAGGAGAATGCCGGGCTGGCCGACGCGAGCTGCTGCATGGTGCTTGTCGATTCGCGCCCGTTGTATATGTCAACGTATATGCCGCCGTCCTTGTAGTACGCCGCCGTAAGCACCACTCCCGGAGCCTCGTTGTTCTCGTTGGCCGGCTGGCGCACTACTATCTGCATGGAGTCCGCCGCGGCCCTCGTGCCGGGCGCTTCGCCGAAGCGGATGTAGCCGATGCGCTCCTTGCTGGTAAGGTTTTTCGCGGCAATCACCTGTACGCTCTCGCCGCCTTTGCCGCCCATCTGCGACAGTTGCAGCCAGTCGGCCGACGACGTGGCCTCCCACGGCTCGCTGATGGGCACGGTCACGGCCTTCTGTTCGCCGTCAGACGACAGCTGTACCACGTCTTCGCTTCCGGGCGGAGGTGTCGTGTCGGGGTCGGGGTTGCCGCTGTCTTCATCCGTGCACGCGGCGAATGCCAGCGCGGTAAGCAGCGCTGCGCCAATCAATGACAGTCTTCTTAACTTCTTCATAACGGTATATGCTTTATTTGTAGATGATTTCCATTTTGCAAATAAAACATGTTTTATGTAAACCGCAATAACGGTTTTCCGTTATTTAGTTGGCGCATTGCCGTCTTGGTCGCCTTTTTTGTTGCATTCCAGTGTTGTGTGCACGCTCTTTTTTCAACCGTCGATGCACATCGTTTCAGCCGTCCAAACGCCCCGTTTGGACGGCTCTTTCCGGTTTATCCGCAGTTTAGGTGTATGGTATATAAAGCATATAAACTTGGAACTTCCTATCATCAGCCAGGCTGTCGGTAATTGTCATTCCGCGTTCCGACGCGGAATCCAGAAAACATCCAAGGCAACAAACGATGCAGGTTGTATACACTGGATTCCGCGTCGGAGTGCGGAATGACAATTACCGAGAGCCTCACTTATCGTTGGTTGCATATACTTGTCATTTTTACATATATACACCTGAACTGTGGATTAACCTCTTTCCAGACCGATTCATAACCGGTTGAATATCAGCCTGTTGCCAACCGCTCTGCAAAAGGCCGTCTTTCGCCTTGCAAAACACGGCAAACAGCACGCTAAAAGGCCGCCTTTCGCAGCGCGAAAGACGGCCTTTTGCAAAACGGGTGGTTATAGACCGTAGTGTTATTTCTCGGGAATTTCCTCGAGAGTCTTGACGAGCAAGTCCCAGAACTTAGTCGTTGACGGCCAGTAGGCGCGTTCGTTCGGGGTGTGGGGCGACTTCAGCGTCGGGCCGAACGAGCAGATGTCAAGTCCCGGATACTTCGAGAGGATGATGCTGCATTCCAGTCCTGCGTGTACCACTTGTACCGTAGGCTCCTGGCCGAAGAGGTCGTTGTATATTTTGCGCATACGCTTGATGAGCTCGCTTTTCGTGTTCGGGTCCCATCCTCCGTAAGCTCCGCTAAGCTCGACTTTCATTCCGGCCATGTTGAAACAGCTTTCGAGCGACGTAGCCAGCTCGTCTTTCTTAGTCTCGCTTGAGCTGCGCGCCAGTATTTTCACGGCAGCCTTGCCGCCCTCGATGTCAACGATGGCGAGGTTTGATGACGTTTCCACGATGCCTGGTATTGACGGAATGTAGCGCCATACGCCGTCGTGAGCCGCGTAGATGGCGTCAACGAGGTTGTCTTGTATTTCCTGCGGCACTACGTTTGCAGGCAGTTCCACGTCTTCCAGCGTAACTTCTATTTCGTCTTCGATGTCCTTGTACTCGTCGTTAAACGTCTCGCGGTAGTCGGCGACAAGCTCTTCGAGGTCGGCCTTGTTCTCCTTCGGCAGCGTGAGTACGGCCTCGGCCTCGCGCGGAATGGCGTTGCGCATGTTGCCTCCGTGCCATGAAGCGAGGCGCGCTTCGTCGTCGGCTATGGCCTCGCGGACGATGCGCACGAGCATCTTGTTGGCGTTTCCGCGGCCTGCTGAGATTTCAAGTCCGGAGTGTCCGCCCTTCAGTCCCTTCACGGTAAGGCGCACGGCGATGTCTTCCTTGTCGGCTTCCTCCTCCTTGTATTCCAGCGTTGCGGTGATGTCAACGCCGCCCGCGCTGCCTATGATGAGCTCGCCCTCCTCCTCGGTGTCGAGGTTGAGCAGTATTTCTCCTGCCAATTCGCCAGCCGGAAGGCCGTTCGCGCCGTACATGCCGGTCTCCTCGTCGGCGGTAATCAACGCCTCAATGGGGCCGTGCTTCAGGTCTTTCGCCTCCATGACGGCCATTATTGCGGCCACTCCGAGGCCGTCGTCAGCACCGAGGGTAGTGCCCTTCGCCTTCACCCAGTCGCCGTCGATGTAGGTCTGGATGGGGTCGGTCTCGAAGTTGTGGGTACTGTCTTTCTCCTTCTGCGGCACCATGTCCATGTGTGCTTGCAGTATTACCGTCTTGCGGTTTTCCATGCCCGGTGTGGCAGGCTTGCGCATTACGATGTTCTCTGCCTCGTCCTTAAAGGCCTCTACGCCTACGCTTTTGGCAAAGTCGAGCAGGAACTGCTGCACTTTCTCGAGGTGTCCCGACGGGCGCGGAACTTGTGTCAGCGCGTCGAAATTGCGCCATATGCACTCCGGTTTCAGGTTTTTGATTTCACTCATAGCTATTAAATTTTTTAATTAAAGGTATTTCTTGAATTAAGAATTAAGAGTTAAGAATTAAGAAAAATACCTTTATTGGTAGCTTTTCTTTTAGTGCTGCGAGGCATATTTTCTTAATTCTTAATTCTTAACTCTTAATTTTCTTTCTTGTGAACGCCAGTGCAACCCAGCTGTATATGCCGAGAGCGACGACGAGCAGCGTCTGCACCGAATGGACTATTAGCACGAAGTAGAGCGCATCGGTGTCGGCCACGCCGTAGAGTATGAGCATGGTCTTCACGGCGAAGTGCCACGGTCCGGCGCCGTTGGGCGTTGGAACTATTACGGCGATGCTGCCTACTACGAACGTTACCAGCGCGCACTCGAGCCCCAAGTGGGCGGTGAAGTCGAAGCAGAAGAACGTGAGGTAGTAGTGCAGGAAGTAGCAGAGCCATATGGCCAGGGTGTAGACGATGAACAGCGGGGCGTTCCTTACGTCCTTGAGCGACACCACTCCCTGCCATATTCCGCCAACGGTGGCCTTTACCTTATTATATATTGAGAGCTTTTTCAGCAGTATGTGGAGCAGCAGCAGGGCGGCCACGGCGCAGGCTGCGGTGACAAGGTAGCCGGTGGTGGAGAACTTTCCGAGTACGGAGTCCATGCTCGTGCCTGTCTTGCTGAAGAACGTCGAGAACACGCGCATCTGCATGAAGAGGGTCAGCACGCACACGGCGGCCATGAGCAGCATGTCTATGGCGCGCTCGGTTACCACCGTGCCGAGGGCTTTGGCGAACGATACGCCGTCGTATCTCTTCAACACTCCGCACCTGGTAAACTCGCCGATGCGCGGCACTACGAGGCTGGCCGCGTAAGAGAGGAACACCGCGTGCACGGCCGTCGCCGTCCTCGGGCGTTCGCCAAGGGGCTCAAGCGTCTGCCGCCAGCGCCATCCGCGGAACATCTGCGCCAGTATTCCGAAGGGGAAGGAGAGCAGCATCCACGTCCAGTCCATGCCGTGCAGCAGTATGTCGTCCACGCTGCGGAAGTCGAAGTCGCGGTACATCCAATACAGGATGGCGCCTCCGAACATGAGTGGAAGCAGTATTTTGACGGTAGTGTTGACGATGGATGATGTTTTCACGCCTGTTGAATGATTTTCATGCAAACTTACAATAAAAAATTCAAACGGCGGTATGCGCGCCTTATTTTTTTATTCTTTAACCCTAATCTGCCGTCTTTTGCCTTGTTGCCGGTGCGCCTTTTCACCGTGTGTATGGTTGGTTTTTGCCTTTTATCAGGGCGGGCTGACGTGGCGGCAGGCCACCGTGTTTGCCTGAAAGCGGGGTTGGTAGCCGCGGTGTTTACGTCCGGTTTGTAACACGTTGACAGTCAGCGCGTTTCCAATATGCCGTCTTTTAGGCTGCAAAAGGCCGTCTTTTGGCGCGCGATTGACGGCCTTTTGCAAGGTAAAAGGTGGCCTTTCGGGTTCATCCGCAGTTCAGGTGTATGACTTATAAGTGCTTATCCCGTCCCCGAAGGGGGCGAACTATGCTTAACCGCATGTGGAGTGACCGTAGGGAACGGAACTTGCGGTAAGTCAAAACAAACCCACCCGTCCTCGAAGAGGGCGAACAGCAGGCTGATATTCGCCCTCTTCGAGGACGATGTTGATAGCTATTGGGTACCGCAAGTTCCGCTTCGCTACACATGCGGTTAAGCATAGTTGGACCTCTTCGAGGCCCTATTACCACGAATGCCAATACACCCAAACTGCGGATGAGTGGCCTTTCGCAAAACGGCCGTTGGTGGGATGTTGGCCAGTAAGGTGTATGCCAACTTACATATTGTCACCGTTTGCGGTCGAAATAATGGTTTTGCAAGTGAAAAACTATGTAAAAATATGCGTTCGGCCTTGGCTGATGAGACATTATGTCGTATATTTGCAGTGTTTTAACCGAAAACCTTAAACCTATGGAATTACCTTTTGCAGAATCTTGGAAAATCAAGATGGTGGAGCCTATCCGCAAGAGCACGCGCCAGGAACGCGAGCAGTGGATACGCGAGGCTCACTACAACGTGTTTCAACTCAAGGCCAACCAGGTGTACATCGACCTGCTTACCGACTCTGGCACGGGCGCAATGAGCGACCGCCAGTGGGCCGGCATCATGACGGGCGACGAGAGCTACGCCGGCGCCGATTCGTTCTTCTTCCTCAAAGACACCATCAGGCGCATCACCGGTTTTGACTACGTAATACCCACCCACCAGGGACGCGCCGCCGAGAACGTGCTCTTCTCGTATCTTGTGCACGCAGGCGACATTGTGCCCGGCAACTCCCACTTCGACACTACGAAGGGACACATCGAGGGCAGGAAGGCCGTTGCGCTCGACTGCACCGTTGACGACGCCAAGGACACGCAGCTCGAGGTGCCCTTCAAGGGCAATGTTGACCCCGTGAAGCTGGAGAACGCGCTGAAGGAACACGCCGACCGCATACCTTTTATAATAGTTACCATTACCAACAACACCGCCGGAGGGCAGCCCGTGTCAATGGAAAACCTGCGCCAGGTGCGCGCAGTGGCCGACAAATACGGCAAGCCCGTGATATTCGACTCGGCCCGTTTCGCCGAAAACGCGTACTTCATCAAGACGCGCGAGAAGGGCTACGCCGACAAGTCTATAAAGGAAATAGTGCGCGAGATGTTTTCGTTGGCCGACGGAATGACGATGAGCGCGAAGAAAGACGGCATCGTAAACATGGGCGGTTTTATTGCTACCAACAAGCCGGAGTGGTATGAAGGGGCCAAGGGATACTGCGTACAGTTCGAGGGTTATCTGACTTACGGCGGCATGAACGGGCGCGACATGAACGCGCTTGCCATCGGACTGGACGAGAACACGGAGTTTGACAACCTCGATACGCGCATCCGCCAGGTGCAGTATCTTGCCCGCCTGCTCGACGAGTACGGCATACCTTACCAGCGTCCGGCCGGCGGCCACGCCATATTCGTTGACGCGCCGAAGGTGCTCACGTGTGTTCCCAAGGAGGAGTTTCCCGCCCAGACGCTCACCATCGAGTTGTACCTCGAGGCCGGAATACGTGGATGCGAGATAGGATATCTGCTCGCCGACCGCGACCCCGTTACCCGTGAGAACCGCTTTACGGGGCTCGATTTGCTGCGCCTTGCCATCCCCCGCCGCGTATATACTGACAACCACATGGCCGTAATAGCAGCCGCGCTGAAGAATGTGTACGACCGCCGCGAGGAGATTACGCGCGGAGTGCGCATCGCTTGGGAGGCTCCGCTCATGCGCCACTTCACCGTGCAGCTGGAAAGGCTTTAAAAAATTAAGAGTTAAGAATTAAGAGTTAAGAAAAATACCTTTGCAATCAAAAAGACAAAGCATATTTTCTTAACTCTTAATTCTTAACTCTTAACTTTCTGTCTCTTAATTCTTAACTCTTAATTCTCTGCGCTTTTCCTCTTGCTTTTCCACACGAAGAAAAGCACGAACGACAGCACGAAGACTACCGTGGCGGCAACGTTGCCTACGATGACGGGCAGCCCGAAGGCGGTGCTTGACGTCAACAGGAACGCCGTGCACACGGCCGTCATGAACATGGCGGGCAGCAACGTTATCCAATAAAACTTGCGTTTGCGTACGAGGTAGACCGTGACGGCCCACAGGGTGAACACGGCCAGCGTCTGGTTGGCCCAGCCAAAGTAGTTCCATATGACGTTAAAGCCGTTCTCGTCGGCTATGTTGAACCATAGCAGTCCTAACGTAACGGCGAACACCGGGATGCAGATGTAGATGCGGCGGCGTATGGAGTGCTGCTCCATGTGCAGGAACTCGGCTATGATTAGGCGTGCGCTGCGCAGCGCGGTGTCGCCGCTCGTGATGGGCGCGGCCACCACTCCGAGTACAGCCAGTGCTCCGCCGAACGCCCCGAGCCATCCTGCCGACACGGTGGTTACCACCTCTGGGGCCTGCAGGTTGGCAGCTACGCCAAGCTCGGAGGCCGCCCCTCCGTAGAAGAAGTATGACGAAACGGTGGCCCAGATGAGCGCCACCACGCCCTCGGTTATCATCGCTCCGTAGAACAGCGGACGGCCCTGCCGCTCGCTCTTCATGCACCGCGCCATGAGCGGACTCTGCGTTGCGTGGAAGCCGCTGATGGCTCCGCAGGCTATGGTGATGAACAGGCAGGGGAAGATAGTGCCCGACTTGGGGCTCATGTTGGCAAGACCGTCGGTCAGCTCGGGCAGCTGCGGCCACTTTACGAACAGCACCGCCATGAGCGCAACGGCCATGAACAGCATGGCTATGGCGAAGAACGGGTAGATTTTGCCTATGATTTTGTCGATGGGCAGCATCGTGGCGAGAAAGTAATACACGAAGATTATGACGCACCATGCGTACACCCAGGTGAGCGAATCGCCGCAAAGGTCGCCCAGGATGAGCGCCGGACTGTACACGAACACCGCCCCTACCATGAGCAGCAGGAACACCGAGAATACGAGCATCACCTTCTTTGTGCGCCCGCCGAGGTATATGCCTACAAGCTCGGGCAGGCCCGCTCCGCCGTGGCGTACGGACAACATGCCGCTAAGATAGTCGTGCACGGCACCGGCGAAGATGCACCCCAAGACAATCCACAGGTAGGCCGAAGGGCCGAACTTCGCGCCCATGATGGCACCGAAGATAGGGCCTGTGCCTGCGATGTTGAGAAACTGAATCATAAAAATCTTCCATCCCGGCAGCACGACGTAGTCAACGCCGTCGGCCATGCTTACCGCGGGAGTGGGGCGGTTGTCGGGAGCGAAGATGCGCTCCACCACTCGTCCGTAGACAAAATAGCCCACAATGAGGGCTGCAAGGCTGATGATGAATGTTATCATTTTATCAAATATTTAGGTCGGATAGTATTGTAACGGATGCAAAAGTACACAATTCTGTAAACAACTGCAACATTTCCGCGCAATCTTTCATTTTAAATACTTTAACTACCAATGTCCACTTTCACCGTTGAAAAGCCTTGTTTGTCGGAAAAATGTATTACCTTTGCACGCGGTTCGCAGCCTGTCTGTGCCGTGAAACCATACTTTTGGCCCCGTAGCTTAGCTGAATAGAGCGTCAGATTCCGGTTCTGAAGGTCTTGGGTTTGAATCCCAACGGGGTCACACCGGTGGCCGCATGAAGCATGAAAGATGGCTTCATGCGGCATTTTTCGTGTCCTTTTGCTTTACGAACGGCCGTAAAACTGTAAGCATTTTGCCGCTTAATCGTAACGATTTGTGCGTATGCGTATTGTAGATTTACGGTCTGTTATGTAAACGAAAGAGTTTCCTTTCAATCCAAAAGGCCGTCTTTCAGACTGCGAAAGGTGGCCTTTCGCGTTGCGAAAGACGGCCTTTTGCAGGGCTGTTTGCCGTCTTTGGCGGTGCGGTGGGGCATGGTGCGGATGGCGGAAGGCTGCGTGCGGACGGCCTCCGGCTTTTAAGAAGATTTTAAAAATGCGCTTAAATTCATGGCCTGACGGGCGCAATGAATGAAATAAAATGCGTACCTTTGTAGCTTGATGGTTATTGACGCATTATCAACTGGAAAAATAAAAACACTTATAACACTATGGACATAATTGAAAGATTTTTGAAGTATGTTAGCTTCGACACGCAGTCGGCCGAGGAAAGCGACAGCGTGCCGAGCACGGCGAAGCAGCTGGTATTCGCCAAGTATCTGCGCGACGAGCTGAAGGAGGAGGGCTTTGACGACGTTGAGATGGACGACATGGGCTATGTGTACGCCACGCTGAAGTCGAACATGAAGAAGGACGTGCCCACCATCGGCTTCATCAGCCACTACGACACGTCGCCCGATTGCAGCGGAAAGGACGTTAAGCCGCGCCTCATACGCAACTATGACGGGCGCGACATAGAGCTGTCGCCGGGCATAGTGTCGTCTGTAAAGAAGTTCCCGGAGCTGCTTGCGCACAAGGGCGAGGACATCATCGTGACCGACGGGCACACCCTTCTCGGCGCGGACGACAAGGCCGGCATAGCCGAGATAGTGCAGGCTATGTGCTGGCTGCGCGACCATGACGAAATAAAGCACGGCGACATACGCATGGGTTTCAATCCCGACGAGGAAATAGGAATGGGCGCGCACCACTTCGACGTTGAGAAGTTTGGCTGCGAATGGGCGTACACGATGGACGGCGGAGACCTTGGCGACCTCGAGTTCGAGAACTTCAACGCCGCTTCGGCGAAGGTTGTAATCAAGGGAGTGAGCGTGCATCCGGGCTACGCCAAGGGCAAAATGGTGAACGCCAACAGGCTGGCGGCCGAGTTTGCGGCCATGCTTCCGGCCGACGAAACGCCCGAGACGACCGAAGGTTACGAGGGTTTCTACCATCTGCTTGGCATCGAGTCGAACATAGAGCAGGCCAAGCTGTCCTACATCATACGCGACCACGACCGCGAACGGTTTGAGGAGCGCAAGGAGTTCATCGCCGACTGCGCGCGCAGGATGAACGAGAAGTACGGCGAGGGCACCGTCGTGGCCGACGTGAAGGACCAGTATTATAACATGAAAGAGAAGATTGACCCCAACATGCACGTGATAGACATTGTGCTGAAGGCCATGCAGGACTGCGGCGTTCCGCCCAAAGTAGAGCCTATCCGCGGCGGTACGGACGGCGCGCAGCTGTCGTTCAAGGGTCTGCCGTGCCCCAACATCTTCGCCGGAGGCGTCAACTTCCACGGTCCTTACGAGTTTGTCTCCGTTCAGGTGATGGAGAAGGCCATGCAGGTTATCGTAAGGATATGCGAGATTACGGCGGAATATAATGATTAGATGCGGTTACGAGGTTTTGCGGTTATACGGTTTTACGGTGTTGCAGATGTGAAACTTTGTGATTGTTTGGCGTTTTTTGCAGTTGCGTCATGCCATAATTGCTTTCATTGTGGCCTTTGGCATTGCTGCTGTATGCTGTTATAACCGTAAAACCTCATGACCGTAAAACCTTATAACCGTATAATATATGTCCGAACTTCCTTATCTCGTCAAAGACCTTGCGCTAATACTTGTCGTGGCCGGGGTAGTCACCATTGTGTTCAAGAAGCTCAAGCAGCCGCTTGTGTTGGGGTATGTCGTGGCCGGATTCTTAGTCAGTCCGCACATGCCTTACACCATGTCGGTGGTTGACAAGGCCGACATCTCGACGTGGGGAGACATCGGTGTGATGTTCCTTTTGTTCTCGCTGGGTCTCGATTTCTCGTTTAAGAAAATCCTGAAGATGGGCATGTCGCCCGTAATCGCCACGTGCAGCGTGGTGTTCTGCATGATGATGCTCGGCATTGTGGCCGGACATGCCTTCGGATGGAGCCGCATGGACTGCATATTCCTTGGCGGAATGCTTGCCATGAGCTCAACCACCATTATATATAAGGCGTTCGATGACCTCGGCCTTCGCCAGCAACGCTTCGCCGGACTGGTGATGAGCGTGCTGATACTTGAAGACATACTGGCCATCGTCTTGATGGTGATGCTATCGGCTTTGGCCATAGGCGGTAATCCCGACGGCGGCGAGATGCTGGGCAGTGTGATGAAAATCGGCTTCTTCCTCATCCTCTGGTTTGTCGTGGGAATATTCCTGATACCGTGGATGTTGCGCTCCATGCGCAAGCTGATTAACAACGAGACGCTGCTCATTGTGTCGCTCGGCTTGTGCTGCGCCATGGCCGTATTGTCAACAAAGGTGGGCTTCAGCAGTGCCTTCGGGGCGTTCGTCATGGGGTCAATATTGGCTGAAACGGTTGAGGCCGACCGCATAATAAGGCTTGTTGAGCCGGTGAAAAACTTGTTCGGAGCGGTGTTCTTCGTGTCCGTCGGGATGCTTGTTGACCCGCATGTCCTTGTAGAATACGCGGTGCCCATCGCCTGCCTGGTGCTCACTATACTTGTAGGCCAGGCCGTGTTCGGCACGTTCAGCTTCATGCTAAGCGGCCAACCGCTGAAGCCTGCGATGCAATGTGGCTTCTCGATGGCGCAAATCGGCGAGTTCTCTTTCATCATAGCGTCGCTCGGCCTGTCGCTCGGTGTCATTGGCGAGTTCCTTTATCCCGTAGTGGTAGCCGTCTCGGTAATCACCACTTTCCTAACTCCTTACATGATACGGGCCGCCAACCCGTGTTATGGTATGCTCGAACGGCGGCTGCCCGGGCGGTGGATTGCCGCGCTGAACAACGTCACTTTGAGCCGCCGCCCGGCCAATACGGGGCGCAAGTGGAAGAGTCTGCTTATGCAGATGCTGCGTGTTACGGTAATCTACGCCATCCTTTCGGGTGCGGCCATTGCCCTTATGTTCACTTTCTTCCTGCCTTTCATCCGCCATGTGCTGCCCCATTGGTGGGCGAACGCCGTGTGCGGCCTTGCCACTTTGCTCATGATTTCGCCTTTCCTGCGCGCCATCGTGATGAAGAAGAACCACAGCGAGGAGTTTAAGGCCCTGTGGGCGGAGAACGTCTATAACCGTTTCCCGTTGGTGTTCACCATCCTTGTGCGCCTCGCCGTCGCCTCGGCGTTCGTGTTTTACATCTGTAATTATCTGACGCGCTTCACCAACGCTCTTATGATAAGCATCGCCTTGGCTGCCGTCGCGTTGATGATAATATCGCGTTCGCTCAAGAGGCGCAGCATAAAGATGGAGCGGATGTTCCTGCAAAACTTGCGTTCGCGCGAGATTGCGGCCGAGGTTATGGGGCGCAAACGCCCACTTTACGAGGGCAAACTGCTCGACCGCGATGTGCATATAGCCGACTTCGACGTGCCCGAAGACTCGCTCTGGGGCGGCAAGACGCTGCGCCAGCTCGGCCTGGGGAGCAAGTACGGCGTGCATGTAAGCAGCATCCTGCGCGGTATTCTGCGCATTAACATACCCAACGGTGACACAATCATCTTCCCGTGTGACAAAATCCAAGCCATCGGCAGCGACGACCAGCTTACCGCTTTCGGCTCAGCGCTCGTTAGGGAGGTGCGCCAGAAAGACCCCGACATAGAGAAACGGGAGATGAAACTGCGGCAAGTCGTAATCCGCGAGGGCGGCGCTTTCGCCGGAAAAACCATGAAGGAGAGCGGCATAAGGGACAAGTTCAACTGCATGGTGGTAGGCATCGAGGAGGGCAAGGAAAACCTTTCGCCAGTCGCCCCGTCGCGTATTATCATGGCCGGAGACATCGTCTGGATTGTAGGAGAGGAAGAAGACATCATGCGTTTCAACGCCGAAAACTGAGCCGTCGGCACGCTTCTGTCTGCCGAGCCTTGACCGTTGAGTTTACAAAAGGCCGCCTTTCACGTTGCGAAAGGCGGCCTTTTGTCGTGTAAAAGACGGTCTTTTGCATTGTAAAAGGCCGTCTTTTGCAAATGCGTTTTGCCAGATGTGGCATTATTGTAGTAAGCAAATGGCTATGTTGTTGGCTGCCAGGCAGTTGCAGCCTGATGCCCGCTGCGTGTGCAGGCGTGCCGTCAATACCACTGCACGGCGTTGCTGAAGCCGCTCCGCTTGTCGTATTTCAGGGCATCGGTGAGCGTCGCCGCGTTGCAGCGGAACGAGAAGTTGTACGACGTGTAGAGAGCAAGCAC
>ENA-OPIO01000006-OPIO01000006.1-human-gut-metagenome-genome-assembly--contig:-NODE-6-length-105223-cov-9.980003_pt1 | contig 105223 bp, 90 predicted proteins | sample MGYA00241395_ERZ501636 | MGnify/ENA primary metagenome ERZ501636 (study PRJEB25962, sample SAMEA2042198) | human gut metagenome | biome: human gut; feature: human-associated habitat; material: faeces... | reverse complement strand
ATCGGAAGAACGCTTGCAATTTGTCCAAAAGCATTATCCAAGCGTACTTGTGACAACGCCCGATGAATGCGAAGATTTTGTATTGTGCAATAGCGACCACGGCGGAGCCGACGTCGTAATGGAGGTTGCTGGTGGTGAAGATACATTTCAGATGGCGTGGCGCAGTGCACGTCCAAATGCTACGGTAACGATAGTTGCAATGTATGACAAGCCCCAGGTACTGCCTCTACCCGATATGTACGGCAAGAACCTGACGTTCAAGACTGGTGGCGTTGACGGTTGCGATTGTGCAGAAATCCTCCATTTAATCGAGCAAGGCAAGATTGACACTACTCCGCTAATCACACACCGCTTCCCCCTTGACAAAATAGAAGAAGCCTACAACGTTTTCGAGAACCGGCTTGACGGCGTAATAAAGGTTGCAATTTACGGAAAATAATGGAATTAACCGCCTATCCATACAGTTAGAGCCGTCCAAACATAGTGTTTGGACGGCTCTAACTGGGCGTTTGGACGGCCCATACCAAGATAAACTTTTATCGTCAGGCCTTGTTTATGTAATCAACAATCCACTCTCCCGCTTCTTTTGTACCATAGCTTGCGCCGCCTTCAACCTGTATTTCCGGCGTACGCACATTTGCGTCGAGCGACGCGTCAACTGCTTTGCGTACCAATGCACCCTCTTCTTTAAGGTCAAAATGTTCAAGGAGCATGGCTACGGAGAGTATTTGGGCCAGCGGGTTGGCTATGTTTTTGCCTGCGGCTTGTGGCCAAGAGCCGTGCACAGGCTCAAATACCGGCGTACTTTCACCTGTCGATGCGGAAGGAAGCAACCCCATGCTGCCTGAAATACAGCTGCCCTCATCGGTCAGTATGTCGCCGAAAGTGTTTTCTGTCACCATCACATCAAAGAACGTCGGCTCTACCAACATGCGCATTGAGGCATTGTCAACGAACATGTAATCGGTCTTGACATCAGGATATTCAGGTTCAAGTTCTTTTGCAATCTGCCGCCATAAACGGCTGGACGCCAAGACGTTGGCCTTATCTACCACAGTAAGGTGATGTTTGCGTTTGCGTGCATAGGCGTATGCAACGCGCAGTATGCGTTCTATTTCCGGGCGAGTGTAATAGTTGGTGTCATACGCCTTGTCGTTATCTTGGTATTTTTCACCGAAATACATTCCGCCAGTAAGCTCACGAATGCAGATAAAGTCTGCATCTTTTATCAATTCGTCTTTCAACGGAGACTTATGCAGCAGGCATTTAAACGTTTGCACGGGACGTATGTTGGCAAACAGTCCGAGATTTTTACGCATAGCCAGAAGGCCTTGTTCCGGGCGCACTTTTGCCGTCGGGTCGTTGTCGAAACGCGGGTCGCCTACTGCGGCAAAGAGTACGGCATCGGCCCATTTGCATGTTTCAAACGTATCGTCAGGAAACGGGTTGCCCACCGCATCGATGGCCGCCGCACCGCAAATGGCTTCCTTATATTCTACTTCATGGCCGAATTTTCTGGCGATGGCATCCATTACGGCAACGCCTTGTGCCATTATTTCCGGCCCAATCCCATCGCCGGGGAGCACTGCAATCTTAAGTTTCATATCTGTATAAATATTTGTTTTGTCGTTAGGTTATTGGGGTACAGGCTCAATGTTGCAGCCTAAGCACGGCATAACCTTTTTCTTTATGATTAATTTTCTTCAAAGATGTTAAGCATTTTCATTGTCGCCTTAATGGCGGCTTCGGTCTGGTCGGCGTCAAGGCCGCGTGTTCGGATTGTCTTTCCGTTGTTGTTCCATGTTATAATGGTTTGTACAAGAGCGTCGGTACGTCCGCCCGGTGGTATTGTGACGCTGTAATTCTCAAGCACGGGGAAAGTACGGTCGAGTGACCTTTTGTATATCTTGCGCAGGGCTTTGACAAAAGCGTCATACTGTCCGTCGCCCATTGCGTCGGCTTCATATTGGCATCCGTTGATTTCAACCTTGACACTTGCGATCGGTTTCAGGCCGTATGCCGATGAAACCATGTAGCTTACAAGCTTGACTTTGTCATCAGGCACGCTGTGTTTCAGCACATCGCTTACAATGAAAGGCAGGTCTTCTTGTGTCACTATTTCCTTCCTGTCGCCAAGTTCGGTTATGCGCTGCGTCACCTTACGTGTCTGTTCTGGGGTCAACTCAAGGCCAAGCTCTTGCAGATTTCTGTCTATATTGGCCTTTCCGCTTGTTTTACCAAGTGCATATTCGCGCTTCCGGCCAAACCGCTCAGGCATAAGCGCATTTGTGTAAAGGTTGGCTTTGTTGTCTCCGTCGGCATGGACGCCTGCTACTTGGGTAAATACGTTTTCGCCGACTATCGGCTGATTGGGTGCTACAGATATGCCCGAGTAGCCTTCTACAAGCCTGCTAACATCGTTCAGACGGTCTTCCCTGATGCTGGTTTTGGCGTGAAACTGGTCTTTCAAAATAACCTGAACGCTTGACAACGGAGCGTTGCCGCATCTTTCTCCAAGGCCGTTCACCGTGACGTGAAGTCCTTTTGCGCCGCTTAAGACAGCAGCAAGTGAATTGCTTACGGCAAGGTCATAATCGTTATGTGCATGGAAGTCGAAATGTACAGAAGGGTATCTCTTCACCATTTTCCTCATGTACTCGATTACCTGAAGTGGGTTGAGAACCCCAAGCGTGTCGGGCAACATGAAACGTTTGACATCCATTTTTGTCAGCACATCAAGCATTCCATATACATATTCAGGTGATTTTTTCATGCCGTTGCTCCAGTCTTCAAGATAAATATTTACCTCAATACCCTTTTGTCTGGCATAATCCAACGAGAACAAGATGTCATCCAGATGCTCGTCCAACGTCTTTTGCAACTGTCCCGAACAATGTTTGAGCGACCCTTTGGCAAGTAAATTCATAACCTTACCGCCGCAACCGTCAATCCAGTCTATGCTTGCTTTGCCGTCAACAAAGCCAAGAACCTCGACATTTTGTAGTTTGCCGATACGCTTGGCGTATTGGCAAATCATCTTGACAGCATCTTTTTCACCATCAGAAACCCGTGCTGAAGCAACTTCTATTCGGTCAACGTTTATGTCGTTGAGCAGCATCTTCGCTATCATCAGCTTCTCGTGCGGCAGAAAAGACACGCCGTTGGTCTGCTCTCCGTCACGTAGAGTGCTGTCCATTATTTCGATAAACGGCGGTATGCGTGTGTATGAATTTATTTGTTCCGTCGTTCCCATTCTTCTATTTTGTCTTTGTTTTGCAACAAATAGTCAATGTCGTCCAGTCCGTTCATCAGGCAGTGTTTCTTGTATCCGTTTATTTCAAAGTGCTCACTCTCGCCTGTGCCCTTGTTGGTAACGGTCTGATTGGGCAAATCTACTTCTACTTCTGTTTTCGGATTGTCGTTTATACTTTTAAAAAGCTTTGCCAAGAATGTCTCTGTGACGACCACTGGCAATACAAAGTTATTGAGTTCGTTGTTCTTATGAATATCTGCAAAGAAACTGCTGATAACAACCCTAAAGCCATATCCGGCTATTGCCCATGCCGCATGTTCACGACTTGACCCACAACCAAAGTTCTTTCCTGCGACAAGTATTACTCCGCCGTATGTCGGGTTGTTAAGTACAAAATCCTTTTTAAGCGTTCCATCCTTATCGTATCGCCAGTCTCTGAACAGGTTGTCGCCAAATCCTGCCTTGTCAGTTGCTTTAAGGAAGCGTGCAGGAATTATCTGGTCTGTGTCCACATTCTCCAAAGGTAGTGGGACACATGTACTTGTTATAACGCCAAATTTTTGTTTCATGTCTTAGCTTGGGTTATGATAATGTCATTTTTGTTTATATCAAATCTCTCGGGTCTGTTATTTTACCTGTAACGGCGGCGGCGGCGGCCACGAGCGGACTTGCCAATATGGTACGTGCTCCCGGGCCTTGTCGACCTTCAAAGTTCCTGTTGCTTGTTGAAACGGCATACTTGCCGGCCGGAACCTTGTCGTCATTCATTGCCAGACAGGCCGAGCATCCCGGTTGCCGGATTTCAAAACCTGCGTCAGTCAAGACCTTGTCCAAGCCTTCCTTTCTTATTTGCCTGTCAACCGCCCAAGAGCCGGGTACCAGCCATGCCGTCACGTTTTCCGCCTTTTTTCGCCCTTTTACAACGGATGCGAAAGCCCTGAAATCTTCTATGCGGCCATTTGTGCAAGCACCAAGGAATACGTAGTCAATATCGTGTCCGACAAGCTTGTCACCTGGTTTAAAGTTCATGTAATCAAGCGATTTGATGAAAGAAGCCTTGCCGTTTTCTTCGACTTCATCGATGGACGGTATGCATTCCGATATGCCTATGCCCATTCCGGGATTGGTACCGTATGTTATGCGAGGCTCAATATCAGCAGCATCAAACGATAGCTCTTTGTCAAACACAGCGTCGTCACCGCTTCTAAGGGTACGCCAATACGCCACGGCTTTGTCCCACTCCTCACCTTTTGGGGCAAACTCCTTATCTTTCAAGTATGCGAAAGTTGTATCGTCAGGGGCAATGAAACCGCCGCGTGCTCCCATTTCAATGGACAGGTTGCATAATGTAAGGCGTCCTTCCATCGACATGTCGCGCACCACCTGACCGGAGTATTCGACAAAATAGCCCGTAGCTCCAGACGTAGTGAGCTTTGACATCAAGTAAAGCGCCACATCTTTAGCCGTTACACATTTGCCAAGCTTGCCGTTTATGCTTATCCGCATTGACTTAGGTTTCTGCTGCAATATACATTGTGAAGCCATGACCATCTCCACTTCGCTGGTTCCTATGCCAAAAGCCACTGCGCCAACTGCGCCATGCGTGCTGGTATGTGAGTCGCCGCAGACTATTGTCATGCCCGGAAGCGAAAGCCCCTTTTCCGGCCCTACGACATGGATTATGCCATTGTTTTTGTCCATCATTCCGTAATATGTCAAGCCAAATTCAGCTGCGTTGGCTTTAAGTGTTTCCACCTGCTTACGTGAAACGGGGTCGCTTATCGGTTTGTCCTGGTCGTGCGTAGGGGTATTATGGTCTGGCATACAATATATTTGTTGCGGACGTAAGCATTTTAGCCCACGCTGACGCAGGCCGGAAAACGCCTGTGGCGAAGTAACTTCGTGGCAGTAAAGGCGGTCTATGTACAGCTGTGTTGGTCCGTCTTCAACTATTTGTACAACATGCTTGTCCCAAATCTTGTCAAACAGAGTATTCATTGTTTTTTGATGTTATATATATTTTAATGATTACCGCTTACTTGAATTTGTTTATACAATCGATGTATGCCTCAACTGAAGCCGATACTATATCCGTATTTGCTCCGAAGCCGTAATACACGTTGCCGTTGTATTCTACCTGCATGTGTACTTTTCCTATGTCGTCAGAGCCCTTGCTTATAGCCTGGATTGTAAACTCTTTCAGGGTCATCTGTTTCTGTATGATTTTCTTCAAAGCCTTGATTGCGGCGTCAACGGGGCCGTTGCCGGTAGAAGCCTCTTCAAACTTCTGTCCTGATATGTCAAGACCTATGCTTGCAACGCTCTTTACACCCATGCCGGTAGTTACTTGCAGGAAGTCGAGTTTTACTGCATGAGCCTCGGCGCGGTCGGCTCCGGCAAGCATGAGAACGTCGTCGTCGTTGATTTCCTTCTTCTTGTCGGCCAGCTTCAGGAAGTTCTGATATATGTTGTCAAGCTTCTTTTCATCTTCAATGTTTATGCCAAGCACGCTGAGTCTGTACTTCAACGCGGCTCTGCCGCTGCGTGCGGTGAGCACTATCGAGTTGTCGTCAAGACCGACATCCTTCGGGTTCATTATTTCGTATGTGTCAGTATTCTTCAACACTCCGTCCTGGTGTATGCCGCTGGAATGTGCAAATGCGTTGCGTCCGACTATTGCCTTGTTGGGCTGTACGGGCATGTTCATCAGACTGCTTACCATCCGGCTGGTGGGATAAATCTTCGTGGTGTTGATGTTGGTGTCGATGCCAAGGTGCCTGTGGCATTTCAATATCATTGCTATTTCTTCAAGAGATGTGTTGCCTGCCCTCTCCCCTATTCCGTTGACGGTTACTTCCACCTGTCGTGCTCCATTGGCTATTCCGCTGAATGTATTGGCGGTTGCCATGCCGAGGTCGTTGTGGCAATGAGTTGAAATGACGGCTTTGTCAATGTTGTCAACATGTTCAACCAAATATTTAATCTTCTCGCCGTATTCGCTTGGCAGACAGTAACCTGTGGTGTCAGGTATATTTACTACTGTAGCTCCGGCCTTGATGACGGCTTCCACTACGCGGGCAAGATATTCATTGTCGGTACGTCCGGCGTCTTCCGCGTAAAACTCGACATCTTCGACATACTTTTTTGCGTATTTTACGGCGGCTATGGCACGCTCGATAATTTCCTCACGGTTGCTGTTGAACTTGTATTTTATGTGCGAATCGCTTGTTCCTATACCAGTATGTATGCGTTTGTGCTTTGCATATTTAAGCGACTCCGCGGCTACATCTATGTCTTTTTCCACTGCTCGTGTCAGCGCACATATAGTTGGCCAAGTTACGGCTTTGGATATTTCTATTACTGAATTGAAGTCGCCCGGACTTGATATTGGGAAGCCGGCTTCTATGACATCCACGCCAAGTTGTTCCAGTTGCTTTGCCACTTGGATTTTCTCTACCGTGTTCAACTGGCATCCCGGTACCTGTTCGCCGTCCCTAAGCGTTGTGTCGAAGATGAATAACCTGTCATTCATGTTTCTGTTGTTTTTAGATTAATAAAAAACCTTTCGCACTTGGAAGTGAGAAAGGTTTAACCTGATTGACACTTGTGTCAACAGCACACTTTGCCACTTCCGCCTTCGTCTTGAAGTCGTAGAATGGAAATTAGTGATATGTTGATGTTGCGTGTCATGATTTCTTTATTTTATGGTTGCAAAGATAAAGATAAATATTGAATATGACAAATAAATTATAAGTTATTTTGTTTAAATGCTTTCAATTCAATGTATTTTCATGGAAAACAAGTGGCGATTTGTATCGTTGCCCGTGTCGGGTGGCTATGCGTAGGCATCGTTATGTACAATGTCGGATTAGCTGAAGTCATATATGTGGCCTTTGTCTGCATTAAAGGCCGTCTTTTGCAAGGCGAAAGGCCATCTTTGGCATGACAAAAGGCCGTCTTTTATAATGTGAAAGACGGCCTTTTGCTAAATTGCTGAAAATCAGTTGCTTATGTAATGGCTTTTATGGGTATTGCAGTGAATGTAAGGATATGACGTGCCGTTACGTTTTTAATAGTGATATAAAACAGGTTTTAGCTGTTATTGATTGCCGAGCCAGTCGTCAATAAGTCTGCGGGCGATTGACAGCTTTTCAGGTATTTCCGGCAGGTTGTTCTTGTTAAACCATCCTCCATCGCCCAGTTCGGAGCGTTGCAGTCTGATTTCGCCCCAGGCATAGTCGGCATGGAAACCTACCATCAGACCGCATGGATACGGCCATGGTTGCGAACCGAAATAACGCAGGTTGTGTATGCTGAGGCCTGTTTCTTCGGAAACTTCGCGGGCTACGGCTTGCTCGAGCGTCTCGCCTGTTTCGACAAACCCTGCTACAAGGCCGTAATAATGGCCTTTGAAGTTGTTGGCGTGCACTAATAGCACATCATCGCCTCGGTGTATTAACACGATTATGGCCGTTGAGAGTTGAGGCCATACTTCGCGGCCGCACTTTGTGCAAACCTTGGATATGTCAGTATGCAGCTTCATAGGGCCTCCGCATCTGCCGCAATACCGGGTGTTCGCGTCCCAGTAAAGTATTTCCGCGCATTTGCCGGCTTTCATGTATAAGTCCAATGGCAGTTTCTTGTATGACGCGCGCAGGCCGCAAAGCTCATACGTGCCGTCATTCTGTGATATGCCGTCCGTATTGTAGGCTTTAACCTCAACGTCGCCAAGAGGGGTGATATTATGTATTTCTCCAATAGGTTTGGCAATATTTATCGGGGCTTCTTCCTGCAACGGTATCGTATATTTGCCGTCAGGCGTTTTCTCAAGCATCAGTTCTGAATTGCAGAAAACAAACCAGTATCTTTTCATCGGTCTTTCTTGAATAATAGGTTTATTGAAATTCTTTTTTGAAGAAGAGGCTGTTGCCGCCTTCAATAATATCTGTAAGGAGACTGTAATATGGTTAAATAAGGTATGTCAGGCAGCTACTCTCGGCCGAACAGCAACGCCTTGTCTCGCCTGATGGCTTCTGACGTCCATTCTTCCGGGACGAAACGCCAGTTAGTGTTTGGGCGTGGTGCCATAGTTCCGGCCTTCTCTATTTCTTTCATTAAGTAGTAGCGTTGGTCGCGTTCGCTCTCGTAGACAATCCTGCTTTGCAGAGAATCATGTGGGATGCCTGCTCCTTTTGTCAGCAACTCACCACCACCATTGCCTCGGTAACTGTTCATTGCCACCTTGTACCACTTTGTTTCGTCAAACGGACTGCCGTCAGACATGCACTTGATTTTTATTTTATTCCCCTCGGGTTTTGTTACGTCAACCTCGTAATCAATACCGGCCGCACTGTCAAAATTGAATGCCAGGTTTTTGAAACCATAGCCGCTGCTTCCGTTGCCGTTTTGGTCAAGCAACATGATATGGTCGTCAGGCCCCGCCATAGTATTTGTCCAAAGAGCATAACTCATTTCAAGGTAGTCATGTATTTCCTTGCCTGTCATCCGCAATACGTATATTTGGTTTTCATATTTGTACAGGTTGAACATGTCGCTGACGTGTATGTCGCCGGCTTTTATACATGCGTCAAATGACAAAGGTGCATTAAAAGATATGTCGGCTCCGGTGATTTCAAGTTGTAGATTATGTATGAAATCGCAGAAAGCACTGTTGCCGAAATATGAGTCGCGTGTGTAAACGGAATTTGTGAATGTACCTATTTTGCGGTTGACAAAGGCGTTTACGCTGTCGATGTCACTCTTAAAATGCGCCATGAAATCCTTGTCAACAGGTTGTTGCCTTATATCAGCCAGTCTGCCCGTAACTGTTTTTGATGTGATAGAGCCGTTTTCAAACGTAATTTTAATAGATGCGTCACATACATATTCAGCATTTGACGATGGGTTCATGCAGAGAGTCGCCCCTATTGCGTTTTTTACTACATGCTTGTTGCTTTTATGGTCATGGCCGTATAATATCAAATCAAATCCTGGAACATCCTGTGCTATGCGCAGAGTTTCGTTTTCTTGATACTTGTTTGTTGTGATGCCACCGTCCCATCCGGAGTGGAACAAGCCTATGACAACATCCGGGCGTTCTTTTTCTTTTACGTATTCAATCCAATATCTCGCGCTTTCCACCATGTCGTCAAATCTCATTCCTTCCCATAGATTGTAGCTCAGCCAGTTGGGAATGGCTGGTGTCAACATGCCTATTACGGCTATGCGTACACCGTCGCGTACAAATATGGCATATGGCTTTAGGTACGGTTGGCCTGTGGACGTGTCAATCACGTTTGCCCCCAGCATAGGACATTTTACTTCGCGTATCCATTTGTCATACACAGCGTGTCCGGTCTCAATGTCATGGTTGCCTACCGTCTGCGCGTCATATCCCATGTAGTTGATTACCGAGGCCGCAACATTTGGCATGGATGGCTTTATGTAGTTGCAATAATAACATGTGGGTTGTCCTTGCAATATGTCGCCATTGTCAAGCAGCAACAGCTTATTGCCATATTCTTTTCTAAGTTCTTTTACATAGCTTGACACTCGGGCCATGGAACCATCAGCCGGTTTGCGGTCAATGAAATCGTAAGGGAAGAAACTTCCGTGTACATCGCTTGTTTGCAAAACACGAATCTCAACAATCTTTGTTTGTGACATTGTTGTGGAAATAAAATAGCAAAACAAAAGAAAAACTGTTGCCAACCTTTGTTTGAGTACATTCTTGCACATGCCGTTTACTCTCACTTTATTCGAATATTTTTGTCATGGACATTTCAATAATATTTCCGTCTGGGTCAACTTTTGCAGTGATACGGAAGTTGTTTATACATTCAGTCCCGTCCGTGTTCTTTACCTTTTGTTCGGCCATGAATGTCGTATCATATTCATATTGTTCATCGCCGATTTCTTTTTTCTGTATGTCATATTTGCCAGGAATGCTCCATATCATGCTTTCTACATTATCTTTATAAAGCTTGTGCATAAACAGCACAATGTCACTGCGTGTGGCATCTTGCTTGCCAAGAAAGTTTATGTATTCACCGATGTTGGCAGTCAAGCCGCTTTCATTCCTTGAATTTATGCTGACAAAGAATTTGTGGAATATGTTGCTGATGGCAAGTTTTTCGTCAAGACTGACTTCTTTAGACTTGGCTTTTTTCAGAGCAATGACAGCTTCTTCATAATGCGCTCCGTCAGAATGCTCGTCAATATACATTTGGTATGCGTCGGTCGTGTTGAGCCTTATACATTGTTCCCAATCTATTGAGTCTAACTTGTTTAATGCCTCTTGCCTGTATGGACTATCTGGATGTGAATTCAAATAATCTGATAATGCAGATTTTGAGTCGCTGGCCACGGCATTTGCCCAGTCTTGGTCTTGCTTAAGCAATATTTGAAGACGCGTAGTGATTGAGTCAAGATGTTCTTGTGGCGCATCCTTGAAGTTGTTAAGATATGTCTGTAATATTTCAGGGTCATCGCTATTCATAGCGAATTCATATTCCTCTCGTTCTTTATCGCTTTTTGCGTTATGGTAAAAATAAATGCAAGTACCCATGACAGAGAATGCGACAATTATCGAAATAATCCAAGTAGTTCTGTTTTTCTTAGTTTGACTGTGCCTCTTATTCTTGTCATTGTATATAGCATTTGCCTTTTCCGGCAATGGAATATCATTTTTGTGACGGCCTTGTGTGTTTGGAATAATGTTTGCGCCATTTACAATACAGGTATTAAGGGGCCTGATTTCGCGTTCGCCAATATCATCAATGCCGTTGGGCATTGCTTTATGGCAATGCGGACATGTTTCTTCGTCTTTTAAATAAACTTCCCCGCAGAAAGGGCATTTTATGATTTTCCCTACAATTTCTACACCACAATTGGGGCAGACAGGAGCTTTATCGCTGATTTGATGTCCGCATTCAGGACATTTAATAATAGCCATCTTAAATCTTCAATATTTATAGGTCGTCTTTTGTTTAAAAATGCTTGAACCTGATTTCTCTCATACTGTGCCGTCCCATAAACCGGCTTTTATCGACATATGTGTTTATGCCGTTGATTTTTCCCTTGGCTGTATATTGCCACATTGTATAATCCTTACCGTCTGTCAACTCGGGTTTTTCTTCTGAATATTGTGCTATCATCAGTTTGTAATCGTCGATTTTTCCTTGAAGATGCTTGTTGTAGAAATTCGTATAAGTATATAACAACGGCTTTTGGCGATAAGCTTCTTCAACTAAGTCAAGGAATTTAAACAAAGAGTCACAGAACTCATCTGTCCTCAATCCTCCCGTTGACTCTATATCTATCATGGGTATGAGGTCTTGGTCGCCGGGACGGCATTGCGACATAAAATTCTCAAGTTGCTTGGAAAGTTCTGTTTTAGGACGGAAGAAATGGTAAGACCCGACCTTTAATCCATACCGATGGGCTAATTCAATGTTTTTTTCGTAAGTTTCGTCAATGTGCGTACCGCCTTCTGTGGCTTTCAAATACACGTATGCCATCTTGCTGTTGGCACCCACAACTTCCCAAAACACTTCACCTTGATAATGGCTAAGGTCAATGCCGTGCACATGCCTGCATGTGTCTTCGCATTGTATATAGCTTTCATAGTCTTGGGCTGCTAAGTGTTGTAGACTTAATAAAAATATACTTATAAGGAATAATGTATGCCGTTTCATTTAGAAAATCTTATTTTTGCAAAGGTACACCTTATCGTAATGAAAGCAAAATAAATTATATAATTTTAGTTATTCATCAATGTTTGAAAGACTTTTGATTATATTTGCAATGAAACGGCTTGAAGCTTCAATAGGTATAAGTGAAAAATATCTTAGGGGATGTGTGTTGGGTTTATGTATTGGATTGATGGCACCTTCTTCTGTATTGTCGGTTTCTTGATGCCATGTTTGCGTTTTAACAATGTCTTTATTGAACTCCAGGGCATCATTTATGCAATGAATATACTTGTCATTTGACATGTTGAAAAATGGCAGTTCTTCTTTTTCAAAGTGAAAAAGTGCAACAAGGTGGCAACAAATGAAGTCACATACTTTATTAATTTTCAGCGCCTTTATCCAGTTTTCTATTTTAATGAAATCTATTTTGTCACCATATGTTCTGAGATAAACGCCTAAATCGGCCAGTTTTCTTATGTTCACACCATAATCAAGGAGATTGTTGGTATTGTTGATAAGCTTGTCTAACAGCACCAACGAGTTGATTGATGTGTCAATATTGTGTATCTCGTTGAATACAAGTTTGCCGTAACGATTGTTCAAATATGGATTTGAAAACTTCTTTGTTTGTTTCCCAATGGCAAAGTTCTGTTCTTCTGAAACTTCATTTCTTTGGTTTTCTGGATGACATGTTTGGTTCTTTGCCCGTTCATATATGTTTGCAGGTATTGCTGTATTGCCTGTTTTTATTATCCCATAGTTAACGAAGTCAGATACTCCGTAAGTCTCAGCGATAGACAACAATTTATTCCATTTGTATTTAGACATTGGTTCCAGAGTGTATTCTCCCCCGAAAGTGCCTGTGGATAAAAGCTTTGTGAAATTCCGGTATATGATTTTCATCGCCTTTATATTAAATTGTCGTCGCTTAATTTTAAAGTGGATGACACCACCGTTATTGTTCTGTCATGGTGTCATCCACTTCTATTGTTTCTTATATATTTACAAAGTTACGCCGTTCTTGAATATTGATATTTCACGATAGCCGTTTTTCTCGTTGCATGTTTTATCTCCGTTGGCAATGGAAATAATCTTGTCTATGAATTTGCGCAAAAGCGACTTCATGTCTGTTCCGTCAACTAATTCTCCTGCGTTGAAATCTATCCAGTTGGGCTTGTTGTTGAACAAGTTGCTGTTTGTGGATATCTTCATTGTTGGAATGAATGTTCCGAACGGTGTGCCGCGTCCAGTCGTGAACAGCACAATTTGGCAACCGGCGGCAGCAAGAGCCGTGGCGGCCACGAGGTCATTGCCAGGTGCGGACAACAGGTTGAGCCCTTTTGTTTCCAGCCTGTCACCATATCCAAGGATGCCGCAAACTGGAGCACGTCCACACTTCTGTGTACAGCCCAAAGCCTTGTCCTCAAGCGTGGATATTCCACCGGCTTTGTTTCCAGGTGACGGGTTCTCGCCGACAGGTTCGCCATGGCTGAGGAAATATTCCTTGAAATCGTTTATCAGTTTGACTGTTCGGTTGAACAATTCTTCGTTCTTACACCTGTTCATCAATATTGTTTCCGCTCCAAACATCTCGGGAACTTCGGTCAATATTGACGTACCGCCTTGGGCTACGAGGAAGTCGGAAAATTCACCTACCAACGGATTGGCTGTGATACCGCTTAAACCATCGCTTCCACCGCATTTCAAGCCTACACGCAGTTCGCTCAACGGACAATCCGTGCGCTTGTCGTTTTTGGCAATGCCGTAAAGCGAGCGCAATATTTTCATGCCTTCCTCTATTTCGTCGCCTTGGACTTTCTGTGTCACGAGAAATTTTACCCTGTCTTTATCGTAATCTCCCAGTAGTTTCTCGAACTGGTCGGGCTGGTTGTTCTCGCATCCGAGACTTAATACCAACACGGCTCCGGCGTTGGGATGAAGCACAATGTCACGCAATACCTTTCTTGTGTTTTCATGGTCCTCGCTAAGTTGTGAGCATCCATAATTATGATGCCATGCGTGCACTGCGTCAATACCTTCAAGCTTGGTTTCCTCTTCCAACATTTTTGCCAGCCTTTCGGCTATGCCGTTTACACAGCCCACGGTCGGTACTATCCACACTTCGTTGCGTATGCCTACTTCTCCGTTTTTGCGTACATACCCTTTAAACGTAAGTTGTTCATCTGGAATAGCAAGCTCTTCGTGTACAGGATTGTATTGATATGTCAATGTGCCGGCAAGATTGGTCTTGAGGTTGTTCTCGTTGACCCATTGTCCGGCCTTCAAGTCTTCTTTAGCGTGCCCAATGGGGTATCCGTATTTTATTATGTCTACTCCGGCCGGGGTGTCTTTCAGAAGGATTTTATGTCCTACCGGAGTGTCTTGCGCTACGGTTACAGTTGTTCCGTCAACGTTGATGGTCTCCCCCTTCGTGTAGTTTTTCAGGCAGACAACAACAGTATCTGCTTTGTTGATTTTAATGAAAGGTGCTTTTTCCATGAGATTGATTTGTTTTAAAGAGTTATAGTTATAATTGAGTTCTTCTGTAAAAATCGATATTTTCTTTTGAAAGCAATTCTATCGGCATGTAGTTTACCGGGTCAACTTTTTTCTTCAGCACAATGGCCTTGAACAGAGTGTCTACACAATTGTAGCCTTGCATGAAGGCGTGTTGCGCTATAAGGAACGATATTGACCCCAACCGCAGGCATTTTGCGTTGCGTTCCACCATGTCATATCCCATTATCTGTACGTCGCGACGGTTTGTCTTCAACAGGAATTCGCCTACGATGTGTCCTTTTGAACAAAATGTTATGCAATGATGTATGTGTGGATGTGTGGTGAAAAAGTCTTCCAGAATAGTGTCGTATATGTCTTTGTCTTCTTCCAATGGCAGGTCGAGTTCCAGTATCTTGACCTGTGGAAAATGGTCTTGCATGTAGTGGCGGAAACCTACTTCGCGGTTGTCCTGTTGCTTGCTTGCCACCTTGCCGTCTTTCATCTGCTTCATCAGCATGATTTCCTTTTCGCCGGATGCTATCAGCATGAGCATTTTCGCCGCGAAATATCCGCTGCAGAAAGAGTCCTGACCATAGAAAGACAGCGGTTTAAGGTCTGGCATGTACGAGTCGAGCAATATGAACGGAATGTTGCGTTCGTGCAGCTTGTCGGTGAATTTCTTTGTTATTTCAAGTTCGCTCGGCACAACGATTACGCCGTTAGGGTTGTTATTAAGGCATTCGTTGCATTTTTTTTTGAATGTGTCAGTATTGAAACGCTCGTAATACATCATCTTAACATGGATGTGGAAGTCACGCCTTGTTTCACACGCCTTGTTCGCTCCCTCCTCAATCTCGTCCCAATAAGCTTCCGACCCATGCCTCGGAATTATGCAATAGAATGTGTAAGACTTGTTGTATGCAAGTGCGCTTGCATACATGTTGGGCTGATAGTTGATGTTTTTCAATACGGCTTCAACCTTCTCCCTTGCCGACTTTGATACGTTCGGACGGTTGTGAAGCACCCTGTCAACCGTACCCACCGATACACCTGCCTGTTCTGCTATGTCTTTAATTCTTATTTTATCATCCATAATGCTACAATCCGTTCCTCAACTTATATCTGCCTACAAAGGTAATCAATATTGGGCTTAAAACAAAACAATGTGTTGTGAAACGAGTTTAATTTTATCCGTTCGCCCGTTTTTGCGCTTGTTTTGCATTGTTTGGCTGCGTGTTGTGGAAAGCCTTGTGGCAAAGGGTTTTGCAAAAGGTGGCCTTTGGCGTTGTCAAAGGCCACCTTTTACAATGCCAAAGACGGTCTTTTGCAGTGCGAAAGGTGGCCTTTTGTAAAATGGTATGCGTTAAGATGAATTGTAACCGTTGCTGGTATTGCTGTAAATAGAAAATGCCCTGCACATTCATTTGCCGTTATCCGTGAATGTGCAGGGCATTGTATGTATGCTTTGCGGCTCTTTATATGGTTGCGTTATCCGAAGTTGTCGTACATTATAGCTTCCGGGTCAACGCCCAAGCTGTCAAGCATCTTTACGACGGCATTGCTCATCGGGCCCGGGCCGCACATATAATACTCGATGTCTTCGGGCGAATCGACATCCTTCAAATATGTATCATACATTACCTGATGTACAAAACCGGGCGTGTATTTCACACCGGCTTTGTCAGCTTCCGGGTCAGGCCGGTCAAGTGCAAGGTGGAAGTGGAAGTTGTCAAACTCCTTTTCCAGTTCAAGAAAATCATTCAGGTAAAACACTTCGGCCAATGAACGCGCCCCGTAAAAATAGTGCATTTCGCGGTCTCTTACGTTCAGCGTCTTTGTCATGTGCATTATCTGCGAGCGCAACGGGGCCATGCCGGCACCGCCACCTACCCATATCATTTCTTTCTTACTGTCGAATATTGGGTGGAATTCGCCGTAAGGACCGCTCATTATAACCTTGTCTCCGGGCTTGCGGCTGAAGATGTAAGACGAGGCTATGCCGGTAGGCACGTCTTGGAAACCTACCTGCGGTTTCGGCTTGAACGGCGGAGTGGCTATGCGCACGGTAAGCATTATACGGTCGCCTTCGGCCGGATAGTTCGCCATTGAATATGCCCTGATGGTTGGTTCTGCGTTATGGGCCTTTATTGAGAACATGTTAAAACGCTCCCACATCGGCAGATACTTGTCGCCTATGCTGCTTTTGTCAAAGTCGGAGTCATAGTCTATGGTATCGTATGCCGGTATTTTAATCTGTGCATACGAACCGGGGATGAAGTCCATGTGTTCTCCCGGAGGCAACGCTACGATGAACTCCTTGATGAACGAGCTTACATTCCTGTTGCTTATCACCGTACATTCCCATTCTTTTACGCCAAGTATGCTTTCCGGCACTTTGATTTTCAGGTCGCCTTTTACCTTGCATTGGCATCCGAGACGCCAATGGTCTTTGATTTGCTTGCGCGTGAAGTGCGGACGCTCGGAGTCAAGTATCTCTCCTCCGCCTTCCAATACCTGCACCTTGCATTGTCCGCAACTCGACTTTCCTCCACATGCCGAAGGAAGGAATATCCCATTCTCGTTGAGCGTACTCATCAAAGACGAGCCTTGAGGTACGGATATTGTCTTGTCGCCGTTGATTTCAATGTTTACATTCCCACTCGGTGAGAGATATTTTTTAGCAATCAGCAAAACTACCACAAGCAGGATTATGACTGCCAAAAACACACATATGCTTGTTGAAATGAATTGTAACATATCTGTTTGTTTGTGCGTTTTACATTATATAGTAAGTCCCGAGAAGCACATCATGGCCATAGCCATCAGTCCTACCGTTATAAAAGTTATGCCTAATCCTTGCAACGGGCGAGGTACATCGCAGTATTGCATCTTCTCGCGTATGGCGCCCATGGCTACAATTGCCAGCGTCCAGCCAATCCCGCTGCCTACGGCATAGGCAATGGAATCCCATACATTACCTATGTATTGTGAGTTTGAGGGGTCGAGGTTGATGCGTTGCTGCATGAACAGAGACGCTCCCATTATGGCACAGTTGACCGCTATCAGTGGCAGGAAGATGCCGAGCGAGGCATACAACGAAGGCGAAAAACGCTCTACCACCATCTCGACCAGCTGGGTAATTCCCGCAATGACTGCTATGAAAAGGATGAAACTGAGGTATGACAAGTCAACTCCTTCCACCAAACAGTCTGGTCCCAGCACATAAACTTGCAACAAGTAATCCACCGGTACGGTTATCAACAATACGAAGGTTACGGCAAGTCCCAATCCCAAGGAAGTCTTTACGTTCTTTGAAACGGCAAGGAATGAACACATGCCGAGAAAGAACGCGAATATCATGTTGTCTACGAAGATAGACCTGAAAAACAAACTTATAATATGTTCCATATTTTATTTGCGTTTTTAGGGTTATATGGTATATTGTGTTTTACGGTTTATGCCTCTAAAACTTTACTTGTTCACATACGCTCTGTGTATCCAAATTACGCATCCGAGCAGTATAAGCGCCATTGCAGGCATGGTCATCATACCATTGTTTATATAACCGGCATCATAAAAACTGTCAGGTATTATCTTGAAACCAAGAAGTGAGCCACGTCCGAAAAGCTCGCGGAAAGCCCCGACTATCACTAAGATAAGCGCATAGCCCAACCCGTTGGACAGACCATCAATGAAGCTTGGCAACGGTTTGTTCATCATTGCAAAAGCTTCCAGGCGTCCCATGAGGATGCAGTTTGTTATTATCAGTCCGACATAAACAGACAGCTGTACACTTACATCATATGCAAAAGCTTTCAGTATTTGGCTTACAATTGTTACAAGTGCGGCTACTACGACAAGCTGGACGATAATCCTTATGCGGTTGGGAATAGTGTTTCTTATCACAGCTATTATCAAATTGGAGAACGCTGTGATTACGGCCACGGCCAATCCCATGACGATGGCCGGTTTCAATTGTGATGTCACGGCCAGTGCCGAACAAATGCCTAAGACCTGTACAAGTATAGGGTTGTCCGCGCTTAGCGGTTTCTTGAATACTTCTTTATTCTTTTTTGAAAACAATTCGCTCATATATGGCCTCCTCAAATGTTTTTGTCGTTCAAGAACTTGATATACTTACCCAGACAATCTTGGAGCATACGGCTTACACCGTCGGTTGTAAGTGTTGCTCCGGTAACGGCATCACACTGTACGGAAGGGTTGGTTACTTCGCTTTTCTTTACAACTTCAAGCGCAATGCCTTCATGTTCCGGCAGAGTGATTTTCTTGCCTTTGAACTGTTCCTGCCAAGCAACGTTGTCCTTTATTTCAGCTCCAAGTCCGGCTGTTTCGCTTTCATGCGTGAAATAAGCGCCGTAAACGGTATTCTTGTCAGAGTCGATTGCGATGTAGCCACTTATCGGTCCCCAAAGCCCCATGCCGTAGACGGGTATCACATACTTTGTCTCGCCGTTCACATTGCATACATACAAGGCAAGCCGTCCGGCCTTATAGTCTGCACTGTTCAGCTTGAAACCTGCCGCTTCTCCACCTTGAGTGCCTTTTGTCAGGACATTGTTGTCGGAGTCTATGACATCATCCCTTACTATTATCTGCCTGTATTTCCCTGCAACGGCATCATTGTCAAGATTGCGGATGTTGAGCGCGGCGAGTATCTGCCGCTTCTTGTCAAGGGCGACATTGACATCTTGCGTGGGCTTCAATGCGCTTGAAACGAATGCCAGCAGGAATGCGACGATAACGACAAGTATGGTCGAATATACAATTGTATATGCGTTTGAATTAGTGTTCAGTTTCTTATTGCCACTCATAGTTACTTTCTCCTTTTGTTATTTCTTTACAGAGCGTTTCGCCCTCATCGATACATTGCGCTGTACAACGCAATAATCAATCAACGGGGCAAACATGTTCATGAACAAAATTGCAAGCATCATGCCTTCCGGATAGCCCGGATTCATCACACGTACAATTACTGCCATAACGCCTATAAGCAATCCGTAAATGTACTTTCCGATTTCAGTACGGGCGGAAGTAACAGGGTCTGTAGCCATAAACACAGCTCCGAAACAAAATCCCCCGAGGAACAGATGCTCGTACCAGGGTATGGATGTCATGTTGGCCGCATGGAACATGGCTGCTGTAACGGCACCTCCAACAAACACACTAAATATTATTTTCCAACTTGCAATGCCTGTAATAAGCAATATCAGCGCACCTATTGCAATGGCAATGACGCTGGTTTCACCGACAGAACCGGGTATAAAGCCAAAGACCATGTCGGATATGCCATATCCGGAGTCTATTCCTTTTGAGACAAGTGCAAGCGGAGTAGCCTGCGTAAAGGTGTCAGGCAGTGTGTTTCCCAAACCGAAAATAGTGTCGCGTGCCACCCACACGCTGTCTCCGCTCATCTCCGTAGGATAAGAGAAGAACATGAAAGCGCGCGCGGCAAGAGCCACATTAAATATGTTCATGCCTGTACCGCCAAATATTTCCTTGACAAATATCACTGAAAAAGCCACGGCCAAGGCCAATATCCACAACGGACAGTTTATCGGGATGATTAGCGGAATCAATATACCGCTTACAAGATAGCCTTCCTGTATTTCCTCTTTCTTCATCTGTGCCCATGCAAACTCGATGCCAAGACCTACAATATAGCTGACCAATAGCTTAGGCAGCAAGGCAAGGAAACCGTATGCAAACATCTCGATAAAGGTTGCATCGGCCAGTTTTCCTGCTGCGGCATAGTTCTGGTAGCCAATATTATACATGCCGAAAAGCATGGCAGGCAGCAAGGCTATCACCACGATGCTCATTATGCGCTTGGAATCGATGGCGTCGTGGATGTTGGTTCCGCTGCTTGATGTAGTGTTAGGCACATACAAAAAACTCTCCATGCCTTCAAAGACACTACGGAAGCAATGCAGCTTCCCGTTCTCCTCGAAGGCCGGTCTTATTTTGTCAAGATAATTTTTCAACATAATTTTTTACATTTTTCACAGCTTTCATTCATTCTCTTTCCTTACCAAGTCAAGTCCTTTGCGTATGATTGACTGCAACTCAAGCTTTGACGAGTCTACAAATTCGGCCAACGCAAAGTCTTCAGGCGCGACCTCGTATATGCCAAGCTGCTCCATCTTGTCAATGTCACCGGCAATAATCGCTTTTACAAGGTATTCCGCATAAATATCCATCGGCAATACCTTGTCATATTCGCCGCTCATTATCATATGGCGTTCTCCACCCTTAATTCTTGCGTCCAGGGCGTATTCCTTGCCTTTCATGAGCCAGCTGAAATAGCTATGGCTGGTTGAATACTGGCCGAAGCGCGGCATTATCCAGCCGAACAGCTCGTCTGCGTCGTCGCCTTCAGGTATCACCGTAATTTCAGAAGCGTGCGCGTCGAGGAAACCGGAGGGTTCGCATTTACTGCCGGTCAGCACGTTCCCGTTGATTATTCTTATGTTTCCGTCAGACACATTGCCGTCAATCAGCGACGATATCTGCTGGCCTACCAAGGCTTCAACATACGCCGGGCGTTTTACTTCACTTCCAACAACGGCCACCGACCTGCGCAAGTCAACCACGCCTTTGTTAAACAGGCGGCCGAAGAAGATTACAGCGGTAGGCTCAACCGTCCATACTACTTCGCCTTTGTTTACGGGGGCGATGTGGTTTACCTGCACGCCGACATTGCCAGCCGGACAAGGACCGTCGAAAATGTTAATTTCCACGTCTTTGGCTTGGCGCAGGCTTTCCGCGCTTTGCCCACGGCCTATGCCGAGATATGTCTTCGCTATTTTCGACAAAGCAGTCAGTCCGGTCTGAAAGTCTTGCTCTTGGCCTTTCAGCTCAAACTCGAAATCTGAAGCCAAAGGCTTGTCTCTCAATGCACTTACGAATATCGCCTTAGGCAATACTTCAGGATTTGTGGATATGGCGTAAGGCAATTGGTTGATGTATCCGAACAATCCAGCAGAAAGCAACGAATTGATGACATCGCCACCTGAAAGTGCCTTAACGTCCTTTCGGCCGAAGTCTACATACTCCTGCACTTTGTCAGGCTTTACTTTTACTACCAATACCTTTCGTCTGTCTCCTCTTACAACGTTTGTCACAATACCACTTACAGGCGAGGAGAACGCTATGGACGGATACTTTTTGTTGACAAACAGCGCGTCACCGGCTTTTACATGGTCACCTTCACGCACTATGACCTTAGGCGACAAGCCGGGGAAAGAATCCGGCGACAATCCCAATTCACCGCTAAGGCTTACAACCGTCTTCACCTTTTCAGCGTTACCTTTCAGGCGAATGTCCAAGCCCTTGCGTATTTTTATAACTTTTGTCATAACTTCACATCTAAAAATATGGATAGTTACATTATTCTTATTACAAATCGCAAAATTACATAATTAAATTATAAAAATGACATGAAAAGCGATAAAATTAAACATATGAAATATCATTTTAAGCCTTAAGCCTACATGTTGTAAAGTCAGCTTTACATTGTCCTGCTCATATTATGCCCTTCTGGCATGTCCATATCTACAATCAGTTGATATTCAACGCCTTGTAAAAGACCGTCTTTTGGCTTATGAAAGGTGGCTTTTTGCAATGCAATTGACGGTCTTTCGTAGACTAAAAGGCGGTTGATTGCAACATTTGGTGCCGCCTGTCTCAAACCTATTGGTTTACAGGTCTTTAGCGTTTGGTTATAATGTTCAGGAATGTGAGAGACTGGTCATAACGCCATTTTTCGCGGAAACGCTTGCCCGTTTCGGTGAAATAATGTAATTTTGCACGCAGATTACAAATCAAAGAATATTTAAAGATGACTCACAATTTATTGAAAGGCAAGCGCGGCATCATCTTCGGCGCGCTCAATGAAGACTCAATCGCATGGAAAGTGGCGGTGAAAGCCGTTGAGGAAGGCGCAAGCATAACGCTCAGCAACACGGAAATGGCACTGCGCATGGGCACACTCAACGAACTTAGCGAGAAGCTCAACGCCCCCGTCATCGCCGCTGACGCCACAAGCGTGGAAGACCTTGAGAAGGTATTTTCAGAGTCTGTACGCCTGCTGGGTGGTAAAATCGACTTCGTGCTCCACTCTATCGGCATGAGCCCCAACGTGCGCAAGCACCGCACTTATGACGACCTCGATTACAATTACCTGCAAAAGACGCTCGACATATCAGCCATATCGTTCCACAAGATGCTGCAAGTGGCAAAGAAGCAGGACGCCATCGCCGAATACGGCTCAGTCGTAGCACTTACCTATGTTGCCGCACAACGCACATTCTTCGGTTACAACGACATGGCCGATGCCAAGAGTATGCTTGAGAGCATAGCACGTAGCTTCGGTTATATTTACGGCCGCGAGAAGAACGTGCGCATCAACACCATATCACAGTCGCCTACACCTACGACCGCAGGCAAGGGCATCAAGGACATGGATAATCTGATGGACTTCGCCAACAAGATGTCTCCACTTGGCAACGCCAGTGCGGACGACTGCGCCGACTATTGCGTGATGATGTTCTCAGACTTCACCCGCAAGGTTACCATGCAGACGCTTTACCACGACGGCGGCTTCTCCTCAATGGGTATGAGCCTGCGCGCAATGAACCAGTATGCAAAGGACCTCACACCGTATGAGGACGAGAACGGAAAGATAATCTACGGATAAAACGATATTCTAATTAAGAATTAAGAGTTAAGAATTAAGAAAATAAGCCTTGAAAAATAAGCAACAAAGGTATTTTTCTTAATTCTTAACTCTTAATTTTTAATTTTCACGCCCTTAATTCTTAATTTATTTCCACGCTTTCATGAGCGCAGTCATGTTGGGGAAGATGATGTTAGCCCCTTCATCTGCCAAAGCCTTGTCAGGCAGAGGCCCTGTATTCACAGCTATAGTGAAGATGCCTGCGGCGACGGCTGCACGCACTCCAAGCGGCGCATTCTCCACTACGATTCCTTCATTTGGCTTTATCCCGGCCTTGGCAAGCCCCATGAGATACGGCTCTGGGTCAGGCTTGCCGTGCTTTACGTCGAAACTCGTGACGACAAGGTCGCGGCTGACAAGTCCGTGAAACTCCTCTTCAAGCCTGTCGAGAAGGCTCTTCTGTCCGCTTCCTGTCACCACTACGATTTTCAGTCCGCCGGCCTTTATTTTCCGCATCAGCTCCTCCACACCTTCCATTTTCTGCGCCTTTGGGCACGAGCGGAACGCCGCAGACTTCACTTCGTACATCTTCGCCGCCTCTTCATCGCTTATTTCCCTGCCCTGTTGGCGGCTGACGAGCAGTTTTATTGTCTCAACACCACGCATACCTTCATACGTATAGGCATCCTCCGGAGCCATGTCTATTCCGAACTTTGCCATAGACTCGTGCCAGCTCTGCGCGTGGAAAGGCATACTGTCATACAGTACGCCGTCCATGTCAAAAAGCACGGCTTTGGGCGTAAATGCCTCAAAGCCGTGCTTTTCAAGATATTGTCTTATTTCAGTGTCAAACATTTATTTTACGGTTATGCGGTTATAGGGTTTTACGGTTGTCCAGTTTTAACGCTGTATGGTTGTGAAATAGCATGGCTATGATAAAGCCAGCTCCTCTGCAACCGTATAGCCGTATAACCTTAAAACCGCATAACCCAGATTAAACCTTTACTTCTCGTTGGCCAGCCTTTCTTTGATAGCCTTGCTCTCGGCCTCGTATCCGGGTTTGTCGAGCAGTGCAAACATGTTCTTCTTGTATGCTTCCACACCCGGTTGGTTAAACGGATTTACACCAAGTATGTTGCCGCTAATGCCGCACGCAATTTCAAAGAAATAAATCAGCTGGCCTATATAATACTCGTTGAGCACGGGAACGCTGACACGGATGTTGGGCACACCACCGTCAACATGAGCAAGGCGTGTGCCGAGTTCTGCCATCTTGTTCACCTCGTCAACGCGTTTTCCTGCAAGGAAGTTCAGTCCGTCAAGGTTCTCCTCGTCGTTCGGGAAGAGCAGTTTGCGGTTGGGCTCCTCAATGCTTATTACCGTCTCGTAGATGGTGCGCTCGCCCTGCTGAATCCACTGGCCCATAGAGTGAAGGTCGGTAGTAAAGTCGCACGAAGCGGGGAATATGCCCTTGTTGTCCTTGCCTTCGCTCTCGCCGTAGAGTTGCTTCCACCATTCGCTCATGAAATGCAGCTTCGGCTGGTAGTTAACCATGATTTCTATTTTCTTACCGGCCTGCTCGTACAGTCCGTTACGCACCGCCGCGTAGACCGCCGCGGGGTTCTCATCGTAAGGAACGTCCATTCCGCACGCTTTCTCCATGTCGGCTGCACCGGCTACAAGCTGGCGGATGTCAAATCCTGCACATGCAATCGGCAGCAGGCCTACCGGCGTAAGGACAGAGAAACGACCGCCTACGTTGTCGGGGATAACGAACGTCTTGTAGCCTTCCTTGTCGGCAGCTGCACGTGCCGCACCCTTCTTCGCATCGGTAACGGCCACGATGACCTTCTTTGCCTCCTCCTTGCCGCGCTGCTCTTCGCACTGTTTCTTCAGCAGGCGGAATGTGAGTGCGGTCTCTGTTGTTGTTCCCGACTTGGATATGTTGATTACTCCAAACTTCTTGTCTTTCAGATATTCAGTCAGTTCCGACAGGTAGTCTTCACCAATGTTGTTGCCTGCGAACAGTATTGTAGGGTTCTTCTTGTCGCCCACGAGCCATGCAAACGAATTGCCAAGAGCCTCTATGACGGCACGCGCTCCAAGGTAGCTGCCGCCTATTCCGGCAACAACTATTGCCTCGCAGTTGGCGCGCAATGTATCAGCGCACGCCTGGATTTCCTGCAAAAAGTCAGGAGTGATTGACGACGGAAGATGCAACCAGCCTAAGAAATCATTGCCGGGACAAGTTCCGTTTTCAAGAGCTTCCTGGGCAGCTTTTACCTTCGGTTCATAAGCCTTCACCGTACCTTCAGCGAGGAACTGCGTGGCTTTAGTTACGTCTAATGAGATATTTTTCATTTGTTTGTTGGTATTATGATTCTTATCTGAAAGAATCGGTTAATAATTTAATCTCGATTTGTGGTGAAATACGCTCATAAAGGATGTTGTAAACGGCGTCAAGTATCGGCATGTTCACATGGCAATGGCGGTTTATTTCCTTCATGCACTTCGTTCCGAAATAGCCTTCGGCAATCATTTCCATCTCGATTTGCGCGCTCTTTATGCTGTACCCTTTGCCTATCATCGTACCGAAAGTGCGGTTGCGCGAGAAGTTTGAATAACCAGTAACGAGCAGGTCGCCGAGGTAGACGGAGTCTGTGATGTTCCTTTCAAGCGGATATACCGACTTCAAGAAGCGCGACATTTCCTGTACGGCATTGGCCATGAGCACCGACATGAAGTTGTCTCCATACTTCAGGCCGTTGCATATTCCTGCGGCAATGGCATAGACATTTTTAAGTACCGACGCGTATTCAATGCCTATGACATCGACGCTCAACTTGGTCTTGATGTAGTCACAGGCAAGGATTTCAGAGAAAGCCTGCGCCTTGTCGCGGTCGCTGCACCCGACAGTAAGGTAAGACAAGCGTTCGAGAGCCACTTCTTCGGCGTGTGACGGGCCGCCCAGACACGCAAGGTTTTCATAAGGAACATCGTACACATGATGGAAGTATTCCGAGCAAACAAGGTTCTCATCTGGCACAATGCCTTTTATTGCAGTGACTACAAACTTGTCTTTTATACGCGTTTTCAATCTTTTCAGATGGTTCTTTATGTATGCTGACGGCGTAACAAAGATTAGTGTGTCGTATGCCTGCACTATTTTGTTGATGTCGCTAAAGAAATCAATTTCGTCAATATTGAAATGCACACTTGTCAAGTAAGCCGGATTGTGGCCGAGCCTCTTGAAGTCTGCTATGCGGTCGTCGCGGCGCATATACCACCCTATGTGGCGCGTATGCTCCACTACAATCTTGGCGATGGCCGTAGCCCAGCTGCCTCCGCCAATAATCGCTATTCTTCCGCAGTCGTACATTTTTCTCTAAATTGAGAATTAAAAACTGAGAATTGAGAATTATGATTACCTTTATATATTCATGATAAGCTATTCTCAAGCTACAAAGGTAATCATAATTCTCCATTTTCAATTATGAATTTTCAATTTTATTCGCCGCCTCTATCCACTTGGCAAATTCGTCAACCTTGCGGTTTTCGTAGCCAAGTTTGTATTTCTTGTTCACTCCGCAGGCATCCTGCTGGAGCTTCTGCGGGTTCACGTCCTTGATGTCGGTTACGAGGTAATAGCCGCACTTGTTCAGCACGGGCACCCATTCCTCGGGTACGCCCAAGGCTTTCCACTCCTCCACACTGCTCTTCGGGGCTTTCTTTTCCGGGCGCATCTGCGGGAAGAACAGCACCTCCTGTATGTACGTCTTGCCCGTCATGAGCATTACGAGGCGGTCGATGCCGATGCCGATGCCGCTTGTGGGCGGCATACCATATTGCAGGGCGCGCAGGAAGTCTTGGTCTATAATCATAGCCTCGTCGTCGCCCTTGTCGGCCAGGCGCATCTGTTCCTTAAAGCGCTCCTCCTGGTCTATGGGGTCGTTAAGCTCTGAATAGGCGTTGGCAAGCTCTTTTCCGTTCACCATCAGCTCAAAACGCTCTGTCAGTCCGGGCTTAGAGCGGTGCATCTTCGTAAGCGGCGACATCTCCACGGGGTAGTCCGTAATGAACGTAGGTTGGATGAACGTGCCCTCGCAGAACTCACCAAAGATTTCATCTATGAGCTTTCCTTTGCCCATGGTGTCGTCAATCTCCATGTTGAGTTTCTTGCAAATCTCGCGGATTTGAGCCTCGTCCATGCCTGTAAGGTCGTAGCCGGTCTTTTCTTTGATTGCGTCGAGGATGGGCAGACGGCGGTACGGAGCCTTGAAGCTTACGATGTTGCCGTCGATTTCGCGCTCGGTCGAGCCGTTTACGGCTATGCAGACCGTCTCCAAAAGCTTCTCGGTGAACGACATCATCCAGTTGTAGTCCTTGTACTGCACGTACAGCTCCATGCAGGTGAACTCTGGGTTGTGGTTGCGGTCCATGCCTTCGTTGCGGAAGTTCTTGCCGATTTCGTACACGCCCTCAAATCCGCCGACGATGAGACGCTTCAAGTAAAGCTCCGTAGCGATGCGCATGTACATGTCGGTATCAAGCGCATTGAAGTGCGTTATGAACGGCCTTGCGCTCGCTCCGCCGGCTATTGTCTGGAGCGTAGGCGTTTCAACCTCGGTATATCCGGCCTCGTCGAGCACCTTTCTTATCGTCCTTATCACCGTGGCGCGCTGGAGGAAGGTATCTTTTACGCCGTCGTTAACCACGAGGTCTACATACCTCTGGCGGTAACGCAACTCCGGGTCGTCAAACTTGTCATAGGCCACGCCGTCCTTGTATTTCACTATTGGCAGGGGCTTGAGGCTCTTAGAGAGCAGCGTCAGGCTCTGCGCGTGTACGCTGATTTCGCCCGTCTGCGTGCGGAATACGAAGCCCTTTACGCCGATGAAGTCGCCGATGTCCAAGAGTTTCTTGAACACCTTATTATATAGGTCTTTGTCCTCACCCGGACAAATGTCGTCACGTGTAATGTAAACCTGTATCCTACCCTTCGAGTCCTGAAGCTCGGCGAAAGCCGCCTTGCCCATCACGCGGCGGCTCATCATGCGTCCGGCGATGCACACCTCGCGGCGCGGCTCGTCGTCCTTGAAGTCCGCCTTGATGTCGGTTGAGAAAGCATTGGTTGGATACTCCGCTGCGGGGTAAGGGTCGATGCCCATCGCGCGCAGCTCTTCGAGACTTTGGCGTCTGCCTATTTCCTGTTCACTCAGTTCTAAAACGTTCATGCTTTTACCAGTAATCTTTGTTTGAACGATAATGCCGCACGGCCTCCAATGCAGACAACTTAGCATTGCAGCCAGTTTGCGCCAAACTTGCAAATGTGCGGATTAACCATTGCAAAAATACAAATAATAACTGATATATACGAAAGTTTAAGGAAGATTAATTAAAATAATGGGCGTCAAGCACCTGCGCGAGCCTCCGTACAGGCGGCTCAGAGGCTCCGCCGGAGGTTTGACAAATTGCCATGCCATGCCGCACGTTTGCTTACACATTGATTTACGTTGATGCTCCACAACGCCGTTATTCTGCAACGAGAAGGCGTTTGGCGGAAAAAATGCAAGCAGAAGTGTGCAAACGCAAGTGGCTGATACAACGAATATTACAGCGCAAAGCCGCTGATGTGTGCAACGATGACGGCCCTCAAACACGGTAAGGACGGCTCTCAAACACGGTAAGGACGGCTCTCAAACACGGTAAGGACGGCTCTCACTACCTGTAAGGACGGCTCTTACTATCAGTAAGGACGGCTCTTACTATCAGTAAAGACGGCTTTTACTACCAGTAAAGACGGCCTTTACCACCCTTGATGACGGCTTTTACCCATGAAAAGGGCGACAAATAAGCGTCGCGGAATTCTATTTCGACAAATTCCGCGTACATTCTTGAAATGACATTTTGAAACCTATCCGCCATTAACCGTTTACATATGCACTGGCGGACGTCTGCTTACAATATGCCCAAAATGGCTCAACCGTGCATGAACTTGTAGTAGCGTCCAAGCGGGGCGGCAATGTCTTGGGTGTATTCTTCACGGAAAAACGCGGCCGGCTTCTTAGGATGCCAGTTGCCGACGACGCGCCCTCCGCTTACGATTACCGGGTAAAACAGACCGTTGTTGCTGTATGCACGCGGACGAAACTCGTCTTCGAGCACATGGTGGCGGCTCTTATAGCCGAGCAAGTATTCGTCATACGACGGCAGCAGGAGCGTCTGCTGTCGGCAGCCTCGCGTGCGGCAATACTTGTGAATGTAGTATGTTGTACCGTTATATTTCTCCTCTGTCAGTTCGTTGCGGAGCGCATCGATTGCCGCGCGGCATTCGCCGACGTTCAAGTTAGTCCACCATGTAAAGTCTTCAAGCGTGGCCGGGGAGTGGCTGCGGAAGTATTTTCGGGCAAGCATGGCTACCGCCTCCTCGCGTGAAGGCTCTTCTGCCGGAGGTATGCGTCCGTCGATGAGCGCGTATGTATTCTCCTTTTCGTCAAGCTCTCCGCTGCAAATGATGCCGTCCAGCTCCGCCCTGCGCAGGAAGATAGACATTGCATGAGTAGTATCTGACAGGCCAAGCTCCGCCAACCGTTCAACAAGTTTGGTCTTGGTCGTTGACCTGCGTCCGGCCAACGCCTGCCGTATCAGTTGGTTTGCACGGCTGTATTTATCTTCACTGATAACACGTCCTTGGTACGCCGTAAACCCGTTGATTGCGGCTTTGTTCCTGTCGGCGCAGAGCTTCAGCATCCATCGCAGGTCTTCAGCCGCCACAAGCTGCCATGTGCAACGGAAAAGGTGCGTACGGACGATGCGTCCCGAATTGTACGCCGACCTGAACGCCGCCATTGAGGGACGCTTCATCCTGATGCCGACAGCCCAGCGCATCATCTTGTATTCCTGCGCCTGCAACATGCCCATGTATGCAACGAGGTCGTGAACGTTGGTAAACTCTGGTGCAACAAGCTGTTGGTTTAGTAACCGTATGTTGGATATGTTCATGCAACCAATGCGCTTTTGTTTACCTGTAAATAAAGTACCTGCAATTCGTTCCTTGTGCGTACCGCTCGAAAAGGCGTACAAGATATTCGGCGTTAGCCTTTACTTGTACCTCGTTGCCGTCATAACCGTTGACGAGGACGAGCACGCGCCGCGTGCCGATGGTTATTTTCGTGCGCTCGTTGTCGCTCGTAGGCGTGCCCACTCCGCCTATGGCGTCGCGGTAGACGGGTAGTCCGGCGATATTGAGCATTCCCCTGCCGATGCCCTCGTAAGGCTCGCCCTCGCGCCCGATGCCAAGCGTAAGCGTGTCACTAACGAACTTGTCTGCGTCGAAACCGCCTATGCTGTAACCGTAGGCTATGCTCGCAAGGTTGATTAAATCGACCAACGTGTCGATTTGGTAGAGCTGTTTGCCTTGCAGCATACGCCTGATTAACGCCTCCGCCGCAGGACGGTAGCGGCTCGGGTCTTTGCCGCACGCACGGTAGACGCGGCGCGTGGCCTCGATGCCAGGTATTTGCTTTATGGTCTCCGTGGTGTATTCCGCCCTGTACTTTTCGCCCAACGCCTCTATTTCAGCCCACAGTTCGGCGTTGTACTCGCTGTTTACAACGTCGGCCTCGACCGCCGCACCCACAAATCCGGGGCACACTTTCTCGATTTCTTCAGATACTATGATGTTCATGGTTGCCTTATTTTATTTAATTGGAGAATTGAAAACTGATAATGGAGAATTATGATTACCATTGGAAACAGCATACTAATTGCCAACACCGGTAATCATAATTCTAAATTATCAACTCTCAATTCTCAATTATTCAATCATTCCGAGGAACGTGTCTTCGTCCACAATGGGCACTCCGAGCTTCTCCGCCTTTTGCAGTTTAGCAGGTCCCATGTTGTCGCCTGCAAGTATGAAGGAGGTCTTTCCGCTGATGCTGCCGACGTTCTTGCCGCCGTTTTCCTCGATGATGCGCTTGTATTCGTCACGGCTGTGACGGGCGAACACGCCGCTGATGACGATGCTCTTGCCTGCGAGTTTCGTGCCCTGCGCCTGCATCTGCTCGTTGCTCAGCCGCATCTGGAGGCCGTAGGCGCGCAAGCGGTTGACGATTTCCATGTTCACGGGGTTGTGGAAATACGTTATTACGCTCTTGGCTATGACTTCGCCTATGCCGTCTATGTCGGTGAGTTGCTGCAACGTGGCCGACGCCAAGGCGTCAATGTCCTTGAAACGGCGTGCCAGCAGGCGTGCGGAAGTTTCGCCGACAAAGCGTATTCCGAGTGCGAACACCACGCGCTCGAACGGCACTTGGCGCGAAGCGGCTATGCCATCGACCACGCGCTCGGCCGACTTCTGACGGTTGCCGTCGCCGTTGATTTGCTCGACGCGTATGTCGTACAGGTCGGCAACGTTGCGGATGAGTCCGCGACGGTAATATTCGTCCACGGTTTCAGGGCCGAGGCTGTCAATGTTCATGGCGCGGCGCGATATAAAGTGCTCGATGCGCCCCTTTATTTGCGGCGGACAACCGGCATCGTTGGGGCAGTAATGGGCGGCCTCGCCTTCGTAGCGTACAAGCTCCGAGCCGCATTCGGGGCAACGGGTGATAAACTCCACCGGGCGTGCAGACGCATCGCGGCGCGACGTATCGACACCAACTATTTTGGGGATGATTTCCCCTCCCTTCTCCACATACACGTAGTCGCCCTCGTGCAGGTCGAGACTGCGTATAAAGTCCTCGTTGTTAAGTGTGGCGCGCCGCACCGTAGTGCCGGCCAGCTGTACAGGTTCCATGTTGGCGACGGGAGTGATTTGCCCCGTGCGGCCTACCTGGTAAGTCACCTCATTAAGGCGTGTACACTCACGCTCGGCCTTGAATTTATAAGCTATTGCCCACCGCGGACTCTTGGCCGTATAGCCAAGCGCACGCTGTTGGCGCAGGGAGTTGACCTTGAGTACGATGCCGTCGGTTGCCACGGGCAAGTTCTTGCGCTCTGTGTCCCAGTAGTTTATGAAGTCGTAGATTTCCTGCAAGGTCCTCACCTTACGCATACCGTCACTGATTTTGAAGCCCCATGCACGGGCACGCATCAAGTTCTCATAGTGCCCGTCGCCCTCAATGCCGTCGCCGAGAAGGTAATACAGGTAAGCGTCGAGCCGCCGTGAGGCGGCCACCTTCGGGTCAAGGCTCTTCAGTGTGCCGCTGGCGGCGTTGCGTGGATTGGCAAACAGCGGTTCTTCGGCAGCCTCACGCTCGGCGTTGATACGCTCGAACTCGCGCCAGGGCAGCAGTATTTCGCCTCGAATTTCAAACTCGCGGGGCCAGTCGCCATCCTTTAACACTAATGGTATGGAGCGGATTGTGCGCACGTTGGCCGTAACATCGTCTCCCTGAACGCCGTCGCCGCGAGTGACAGCCTGCACCAAGCGACCGTCAACATAGGTCAATGAAATGGACAATCCGTCGTATTTCATCTCACAACAGATTTCAAAGTCCTCGCCGCCAAGCCCTTTCCTCACGCTCTCGTAGAAGTCGGCCACGTCCTGTTCGCTGTACGTATTGGCAAGCGAAAGCATCGGATACTTGTGCGCCACTTGACGAAACTCCGTACTGATGTCGCTGCCCACGCGCTGCGTAGGCGAGTCGGGGTCGGCCATTTCGGGGTGACGCGCCTCAAGTTCCTGAAGCTCGTGCATCATGAAGTCGAACTCCTGGTCGCCTATTGTCGGTTGGTTCAGTACGTAATACTTGTAGTTATGCTCGTGCAGCTCTTTACGAAGCTGCAATATACGTTGCTTATCGTCCATTTGATTTGCCGTTAATAAAATGCTTTAACGGCGCAAAGTTAGCAAAAACAAGCGACAAAACCAACAGACAACAATCATAATTCACTGCACAAAAAAACAAAGACGGCGGCAAGGCGCATAACGCCCTGCCGCCATCAAACGTGCCTTGCCGCCAATCATCGTTTAGTCAGTGTTCCCTTCTTATCCCAAAGCACAAACGTCATAGTTTTCCCCTTTATACGGCCTGTCAATTCATCAACACCGTAAGTCGTCTCAAACTCTCCAGTAGTCTCGTCATACGTATAACTGCTGTCATAGCTGACCATCTGGCCTTCAAATTCGGCACGTATCGAAACATTTGTCACCGACTCGAACTTAACGGTGATTGACGCGCCCTCGAACGTTCCGCGCCATGACGTACCAACAAGCTCCTCGTTGGTATAAATCTTGTCGCCGTCCTCGTCGTCATCCGAGCATGACGCCAAGCCAACACATAAAACCATGGCAATGAGAGCATACCGATGTACCTTACTGTTTTCATTTTGTTTTTTGTTTTTAGTTAATGATGTTAATTGATTAAATAAACGAAGTTTCAGTTATATGTACAAAAAAGGTGCGGGATGCATTGTTTATCATTACTGTGCTGAGGCTCTGGACTGCCCACCGTTATATAATAATAAACAAACCCACACCAAGGTGTATATAAACCTACGATATTATTCGTGGAATATATAACTTGGATGTGGGCGTTCTTGCTTATTATCCATAACGGTAGAATTGTCCAGATTCCAACACAGGATATGTAAAGCTCGACGCCCTTCTATGTATGTCCTTCCGCTATGTGGCTTGCCACATTCGCGGAATTGATGCAAAAGTAAGTAATTAATTTCATTCGTCAAAGCGTTACGCTGTGTTTTTGTATTTTAAATTCATACAAACAATTTAATGAGTGATTATTACGTTCGGAATGCCTTGACATTCAATGTCTTGTGAAAGACCGCATTTTGTGCTGCCAAAAGCCGCCTTTCACAATGCAATTGACGGCCTTTCGCAACGTCGTTTGCCGTCAATTGCATTGGCTGGCCTGACGGGTTGAATAGTCTGGCATAAAAATGTTGTCAGCCTTTATACAGGTAAAGGCTGACAACAATATCGGAATTAAATGATTTACACGGATAAAACACCCGTTATTTCTTGACGCTGAACTTCTTTATGGCACTGTAAGCGTCGTAAAGGCCAAGCTCTCCGGCCTTGCTAAGGTCGGCTATTCCAATGTCTGTCTTGCCGAGATTGATGTTGGCTATGCCACGGTTATAATACGCTTCGGCAAGTTTCGGGTCAAGCTTCACGGCCATGTCGTAATCGGCTATTGCCTTTGTATAATCTTTATTGGAAGCATACAGGTTGCCACGGTTGAAATACAGATAGGCATTATCGGGACTTAGCAGCATGGCTTTGTCAAGGTCGGAGATTGCGCCGACTGTCTTCAGGCGTACGTCCTCGCCGCGCGAAGCGTCGTACTCATTCATGCGGGCTTGGCATACGGCACGCTGCCAATAGGCCAGTGACGACGTGCTGTCGGTCTGAATGTAAGCCGTAAGGTCGCTTATTGCGTCAGCGTAATTCTGCACCACGCTGTTTGCCACGGCACGCTGGAGTATAAGTCCCTTGTCCGCCTGTAAGTTACGTGACGCATCTATATGGGCCGACAGTGTATCAATAATGGCAAACACGTTGTTGCTTTCCTGTTCGGTAAGCTGTCTTGTTCCGCATCTTACGTATATCTTGTTCAACGGTTTCTCGTTGAAATTAAACTTCTCCACCTCATTGTCGAATGCCTGATATGCCTTGACGGCATTGTCATACGGACTGAACGACAGTTGGAACATAGGCTGGAATACTACGTCTATCTTGCGGTTTTGTATTCGTCCGCGATAAACTGTTGAATATTCGTGCTGCACGGTGTTCTCGTCCTCCACGACAAGCTGGTTGTATTTGTCGAAGTCAATCTCGCTTTTCTTGCGCACTTCGTCTTTCTTTTGCTTGCTCCAACGCTGCTGACGGCCATAGTGCTTATCCATTTGCGCCTTGAATATGCGGAACTCGTCAAGCTCGGCTTTTGACGTCATGCCCACCTTGCGGTAACAGCGTGCGCGGTTGTTCAATCCAGCCCAGAAGTTCGGGTATTGGTCGATTAGTTTCGTGTAGTCACGTATAGCTCCGTAGATGTCGCCGGTACGTTCGAGAAGTATCGCACGGTTGTATATCGCCATAACGTTGTCAGGTTCAAGACTGATGATGTAGTTAAAGTCCTCAATAGCCCTGTTGTCGTCGCCCACCTGCACACGCAACTGACCACGGTTGTAGTGGGCCAGGAAATTGTGCGGGTCTATCTCTATTGCCTTGTCATAATCGGCGAGTGCGCCGTTCAGGTTGTTTATGTTATAGCGCGCCAAGGCACGGTTGACATAGTTTGCCGCGGTGCTCGGCTTCAAGTGGATTGCCTTTGAAAGTTGTTCGTCGGCATCTTTCCATTTGCGTTGCGACAGGCTAATCATTGCGCGAAATGCCCACGCATCGCCGTCATACGGGTCGATTTCAAGGCTTTTGTCAAGATACTTTGCACCTTCGATGGTGTCTTTCTGCTGCATACAAACCTCCGCCTTAAGCGTGAACGCCTTGGCATAAGTCTTCCACATGCCCATCATCGAGTCCAAGTCGGCATTGGCAGCATCATAGTCTTTCTTCTCCATCTTGCACAACACGCGGTTGAACCATAAGTTCTTATCATAAGGATTAAACTCAATGGTCTTATCGTAGTCGGCTATGGCGTCGTCATATTTCTGCTGCTTGATGCGGCAAAGGCCACGAAGCTCGAACAGATTGGGCACGTATGGGTTAAGCCTTATTGCCTCGGAGCAGTCTTTTTCGGCACCGACATAGTCGTCAAGATAGAACTTCGCAACAGCACGCAGAAACCATGGTTCATAAAGATACGGCTTGACCATGATGACCTGGTTGAAATATTGTATCGAAAGAACATAATCCTCGTAATAAAGCGCACTGCGCCCCACGTCTATAAGCCTGTCGGTACGGAATTGGGCCGACATGTGCAATGACGCGAGCAAAAGCAACAAAGACAATAAAAACTTGCGCATAAGGGATAATGATGTCCTGAAATACAAAAACAAACACAGCCAAATTGGCATGGACAAGACGCCTGCCTAACGTCAACAAACTTTATTTACGCGCTACCTTGGTACGGTAATTGCAGTTGAAGCGGCCTTGGAGTATTGCCTTCAACTTGTTTTTGATAAGCTGGCGGCGGAGTGGCGACACCCTGTCTATGAAAAGTTTTGCATCAAGATGGTCAAACTCGTGCTGCATTACACGTGCAAGATAACCTTCAATCCACTCGTCGTGCTCTGTAAAATCTTCGTCCATATACTTGACACGGATGCGCGTAGGGCGCTTTACGCTCTCGTGTATGCCCGGCACCGAGAGGCAACCTTCTTCGGAAGAGTCAACCTTTGTGTCGTCATATTCAAGGATGTGAGGATTGATGTAAGCCTTACGGAATCCTTTATATTCGGGTAAATCTTCTGAAAGAACATCTAGGTCGATTACTGCGAGACGTATGTCGAGGCCTATTTGCGGAGCGGCCAAGCCTACACCGTCTGACGCGGTAAGCGTTTCAAACATGTTTTCTATAAGTTCTTTCAGGTTGGGATAATTGCTGTCAATGTCTTGCGAAACCTTGCGCAACACAGGCTGACCATAAATATAAATAGGTAAAATCATTGTTTTCTTCTTGCAGACTCTAAATAACTTTGCAATATTATCGTCGCGCTCACTTCATCGACAAGCGCCTTGTCTTGCCTTTTCTTCTTATGCAGACCTCCGTCTATCATAGCCCTATGAGCCAATACCGAAGTGAAACGTTCGTCATAAAATTCTATTGGAATGTTCGGGAACGCTTTTCGCCAACGGTTTACAAACTGTATGATACGTGCCATGTTCTCGCTCGGACTTCCATTGGCCTGTTTGGGTTCTCCGATAATGATGCGCTCTACTTGTTCCTTACAAATGTAATCGCGCAAAAAGTCAAAAAGTGTAGACGTAGAAACCGTCACCAATCCGCCTGCAATGATTTGCAGGGGGTCGGTGACAGCTATGCCTGTACGCTTTTTGCCGTAATCAATCGACAATATACGCGCCACTTATTTATTTTTGGTTATACAACAACCACGCGTCGGGATATTGCGCACGAAGCTCGTTGCGGCTGTTAACAGCATCGGCCTTGGTGTCATAAGTAGCGGCTACGACACGATACATCTGGTTGGACGGATTATAAGCAACCTGAGCATCATATCCCTGACTTTTGAGAGTACTCTGCAAGCCCTCGGCATTCGCCTGCATTGCAAACGAGCCTACTATCACGCTAAAGCTCTTAAGACCCGCACCATTGACCACAGACAGGCTTTCCTGCCTTACCGGAACATTGTCGGCATTGTCAACGACAACAGTCTCACTTGCAGGTTTCTCTACAACAGGAGCTACAACAGCAATCTCTTCACCGCCCTGGTTCTGCTCCGTAGCACGGTTCTCCTCTTGCGCCTTTGCCTTCTCATACATTTTACGATAAGCACTTTCTGACGATTTACAGCCCGTAAACGCCAATGCCGCACATAAGCCGGCGCACATAACCATGTATTTCTTCATAATTTCTCTTGTTATTGTTAGAAATCAAAATTAATGTTTCAACATTTATCGTGCGAAATTACACAAAAACAAGCAAAACCGCTGAAAAACCGCACATAAAGTTTGTTAAATCAAGGAAATACATTGTTTTTAACAAAAAAGTCAAGTAAAATCATTGACGTTTGAGAAATTATCACTATTTTTGCTATCATCAAATATTTCAAGGCAAAAGGCCATTGAGATAAAGAAACATATTGTACAACTTAAAATAAACATTAATTATGAAAGCATTAGGTTACATCGGCGCATTCTTGGGAGGCGCCATCGCAGGAGCAGCCTTAGGTCTGCTGCTTGCCCCGGAAAAAGGAAAAGACACACGTGAGAAAATAACAGACGCCATTGACGACTTCTGCCAGAAGCACAATATCAAGTTGAGTCGTAAGGAAATGAACGACTTGGCTGAGGATATTACTGATGCTGCTGATACGGAAAGGGCTTAAACCACTTTTTCATGCGCATGTTTTCAAGCGATAAAAACATTGAAACAATAAGTCAACTGATACAGTTGATTAAACACAGTATCGGGCTTCAGGGCGAATACCTGAAGCTCGATATTATGGAAAAAACGGTAAGGATTATAACGGCCTTGCTGCTTTTCGCCATTCTTATGCTTATTGTCATTGCCATTTTGTTTTTCCTTTCCATGTCTGCGGCCATCGCAATTGGAGAAGCCATTGGCTATCCTGCATCATTTGGGATTATCGCGGCATTCTACATCATAATATTCATATTGTTTCTTGCTTTCAGAAAGAGCTGGATTGAAAAGCCGTTGATAAGATTTATAACAAGTTTGCTAATGGATTAAAACTACTTCGCTTGACATGAGAAAAACAGAAACATACAATACTTTACATGAAATCAGGTTACGAAAAGAGGCTATCCTTACAGAAATAAGGATGGACAATCAGCAAATGAATGTCTTATGGAAAGATTTGTTCCGTAAACCTGAACCTAAGAAGAAGGGCTTTACGCTGACATCGTTAATGTCGGTTGGTGCAGGTGTTGCTGATGGTTTTATGCTTGCATGGAAACTATACCGCAAGTTTAAGAAATAGCATTACAAATACGTTAAAAACAAAATTTACATCAACCCCTATAAAAACAAAAAGGAGTACCGCTGTACTCCAACCTTGTTAACCTTAAATCTAATACTATGAAAAACACGGTGCAAAGGTATTGACTTTTACTGCATCGGCAAAATTTCCATGGAACAAACTGTGGATATTTGTTGTTTGTTAACTAAAACGGTATTGAATTTAAATTATATTTCAATAATTTGTCCGTCAAAAGCAAGTTTGATGGCATCTGGCAAAGCATCATTTACAACACTGTGCAGGCCAATATCATGCCCCATATGGGTGAAAAAAGTTTGTTCCGCACCAACTTTACGTGCAAAATCTATGGCCTGTCCAACTGTCAGGTGAGAATGATGGTCGGGCGAAAAACGCAGAGCATTCACCACAAGAACTTTTACTCCTTCAAAATATTCAAACTCGTTGTCTGCTATCGATTTCATATCAGTAATATACATCAATCCACCTATCCTATAGCCTAAAATAGGTAGCTTGTCATGCATAATCTGTATTGGCACTATCTCAGTTCCACCGACATGCAGACACTGATGCGGCTTTATGACATTAAGACTTATATTCGGCACCCCGGGATACTTATGTTCGCCAAAACAATAAGGTATGGAATGTTTAAGTCTTTCCGATGTAATGTTGTCTGCGTATATGTTTATTTTACCAAAAACACAAAACGGACGCAAATCATCAATTCCTCCAACATGGTCGTAATGGACATGTGTCAGTAGCACCGCATCAATCTTCTTGAAATCACGGCCAAGCATCTGTTGACGGAAATCAGGACCGCAATCTATCAATATCCGCGTGTTTCCATCCTCGACAAGCGCAGAAGCACGCAACCGCTTGTCATGAACATCCGTACTTGTACAAACTTTACACTTGCAGCCAATGGTCGGAACACCTACAGAAGTACCTGTACCAAGAAAAGTCAGCCTCATTGTCAGATAATATTCACTTCCGGCGTTATGTCTATTCCAAACTTGGCTTTCACATCATTACGTACAGTCTCGCAAAGCTTCAAGATTTCCGTACCATCGGCTCCGCCACGGTTCACCAAAACTAATGCCTGACGCGAATGAACACCTGCACGACCTAACGATTTGCCTTTCCATCCACATTGCTCAATCATCCACCCTGCTGGTATCTTCACGAGCTCCATCCCTGCCGGATAATGCGGAACAATACCAAAACGGGCTGTCAACTCTTCATATTTTCCCATATCTATAATGGGATTTGTAAAGAAGCTCCCGGCATTACCTTCAACAGACGGGTCAGGCAATTTTGCCTTGCGTATTCTGATTATCGCATTCCTAACTTGCGAGACCGTAGGAGTCTTTATGCCTTCAGCCTCAAGTTCAGAACGGATATTTCCGTAATCAAGATGCGGAACAAATGAGTCGGACAATTTATATGTAACATACGTTATCACATACCTATTGCGCCACTCACATTTAAAATTGCTCCAACGGTAAGAATATCCGCAATCCTCGTTCGAAAATTCGCAGACCTCTCCGTTTGAGATATCAATAGCTTCAACCTTGTCTATAATGTCCTTTGCTTCAACACCATAAGAGCCAATATTCTGCACGGCGCTTGCACCAACCTCGCCTGGAATCAACGAAAGATTTTCAGCGCCATACATCCCGTTTTCTACACAGAGTCTTACAACATCGTCCCAAATCTCACCGCTGCCACAGCGTAAATATACACTCCCGTCCATGCGTGTAGCGTGGTGTCCCTTTATTGCAGAATGAAGGATTGTTCCGTCATAATCTTTCGTAAACAGCACATTGCTGCCTCCTCCCAAAAACAATAACGGCGCATCTGCGGCTGTAAGCGATTTTATAATATGTTGTAACTCTTCAACTGTAGAGAACTCAATGAAACGCCGGCACTTTACATCCATTCCAAATGTATTGTGCCCTTTCAAATTATAGTCATGTAAATCTTTCATAACAATTCCGATTTTAGGACATGGACATTATTCCGAAAGGCTTGTCAATTTCCATTCTCCATCAATACGCTTGAATGTCAGCTGCATTTCCATTCCATTTGCTATGCCACGCATTACAAAAATCTTTTGATTGCCTTCAGCGTATTTCTGCCCATACATTATATTATAAATAGCCCCAGAAGGAAGTTCCGGAGCAAATGCGGGCCACGTCTCTGGCGCAATTTCTCCAGTCATGGTACTGAAATCATCGTCAGGGTCAGGCCCTGTAAACTGAACTGGATTGTTCAGGCTTTCCAATTGAAACTCGGGGTCAGTTGCAAAATGCTGATAGAAAGAGAGGAATGACGCGTTTGTATTATGAACCATATCGTTTGTCCTGATAGAGTTAAGCATCCATCGGCCACCAATCCTCTTAAACATATATTTCTTCACTTTTTCTTCCGTAAGGTTGACTTTTTCAACGACAACATTATTTATCGATGTGTCTTTTACCAAGTCCATCTGTCTTACGTTGTCGAATATCAAAGTGTAATAACCCTGTTCCATGAAGAAATGCTCCATCTCCCATTGATTTTTCTTGACATATGAAATATTGTCCCCATCGACAATTTTCAACGGGAACTTTATCCTGGCAAGCTGTAACTTACGGTTTGCAGCAAAATTGAAGATGAAATCGTCAAACAGTTCATCGGCAGCCTTAGGCATCGGCTGCTCTGATATAAGCTGGTCCATCGTGTCTACGACCGCCGTATCAACAACCAATACCGAATCTACGGCCGTGGTATCAACCGCGACCGGCTTCTTGTCAGAACAGCCTGTCGTCCAAAACATCATGGACAGGCATACCATAAAGACTAATACAAAACCCTTTCTCATAAATTTCCATACTATTCATTGCAAGGCAGTAAGGTCATTATAGTTTCAGGTTTTCGTGGATGTACCGTATTTATATAAAGACAGCTGACTCCACTCCTTGACCGCTTAGCGGCCTGACTTCCTTACGTCTGTAACAGTCTCTCAAAATTTGCGCAAAAGTACAACTTTATTTTGGTTTATAGTATATATTCAAGGTAAAAATATTACCTTTGCATCAAGATTTTAATATGCATCTAAATTATCTTCAAAATGATACTCGACAAAATAGCGAAACTGCTTGAAGAAGTGAAAGGGCTTAACGCTTCAACGCCCGAAGAAATAGAAGCTTTAAGACTAAAATATCTCAGTAAAAAGGGCGAAATCAACACTCTTATGGCCGATTTCCGCAATGTGCCTGCGGAACAGAAAAAGGAAGTCGGAATAAAAATCAACGAACTTAAACAAACCGCACTTGAACGTATAAACTCATTGCGCGAACAATGTGAGGCAAATGAGAGCCAAGGGGACGACATCGACCTTACGCGCACGCCTTATCCAATCAAGTTTGGCACACGTCATCCGCTCACAATTGTGAGGAACGAGATTATAGACATATTCTCACGCATGGGCTTCACACTTGCCGACGGTCCTGAAGTGGAAGACGACATGCATGTATTTACAAAGATGAACTTTGCAGCAGACCATCCGGCACGCGACATGCAAGACACGTTCTTCGTTGAGACCAACCCCAATGACGTTACCAAAAACATCATACTGCGCAGCCATACCAGCTCTGTACAGGCCCGCGTGATGGAGACGACACAGCCGCCAATCCGCGTCATATGTCCGGGGCGTGTTTACCGCAACGAAGCCATAACGGCGCGTGCCCACTGCTTCTTTCACCAAATCGAGGGGCTTTACATCGACAAGAACGTATCTTTCACCGACCTGAAGCAGGTGCTTCTCACATTTGCACGCGAACTTTTTGGCGCTGATACGAAAATCCGTCTCCGCCCGAGTTACTTCCCCTTCACCGAGCCCAGTGCCGAGATGGACATATCGTGCCACATCTGCGGAGGCAAAGGGTGTGGTTTCTGCAAGCACACGGGATGGGTCGAGATACTTGGATGCGGCATGGTTGACCCCAACGTGCTTGAACTTTGCGGCATAGACAGCAAAGTTTACAGCGGCTACGCATTCGGCCTTGGCGTAGAGCGTATAACCAACTTGAAATACCAGGTGTCAGACCTTCGCATATTCTCGGAGAACGACGTCCGTTTCCTGCATGAGTTTGACGCGGCAAACTGACGGACAAATAAGAAATTAAGAATTAAGAGCTAAGAATTAAGAAAACTACCAAAGAAACATATTTTCTTAATTCTTAGCTCTTAATTCTTAATTTCACAATGGTGGCTTATTGAATTTTTAATTATTTAATAATGGCAAAGGAACGCCTTTTTACACGCAGCTACACATTCATCCTGGCGGCTAACTTCCTGTTGTTTTTCGGTTTCTGGATACTCATCCCCGTCCTGCCGTTCTACCTAAAAGAGACTTACCACTGCCCGGAGGCAATGCTTGGCGCAATATTAAGTTGCTATACGGTGAGCGGACTGTGCGTGCGTCCGTTTTCAGGCTATCTGATGGATAAGTTTCCACGCAAACCGATATACATTTTCTGTTACTTCATCTGCGCCTCGATTTTCCTCGGCTACATTGCCGCAGGAGTGCTGGCGTGGTTCATCGTGCTGCGCGCACTGCACGGAATTGCTTTCAGCAGCGTAACCGTAGGTGGAAACACGCTCTGTGTAGACATCACGCCGAGCACCCGCCGCGGCGAAGCCCTTGGCTATTACGGGCTTACCAACAACATTGCAATGGCGCTCGGCCCTATGACGGGTCTCTTCATGCACGGACAAGTAAGCTACCCTACCATATTCCTTACCGGCATGGCATTCAGCATTGTCGGACTGCTATGCGCAATATGTGTGAAGGCCCGCACGCCTGAATCCATCAAGGCCAGGCAAAAGGAAAAGCAGCTTACGGGAGTTGACACCGCGATGCCGAAGCGTAAATTGTCACTCGACCGCTTTATACTTGTAAAAGGAATACCGGTGAGCATAGCTTTGCTGATGCTATCAATACCTTATGGAGCCACTACAAACTTCGTTGCAATGTATGCCAAGGAAATCCATCTTGACGTGCCGTCAGGCTTTTTCTTCACGCTCATGGCTGCCGGCATGGGCGCATCACGCCTGGTTGCAGGCAAGAAGGTTGACCAAGGTTACATTACGCAATGCATACACTTTGGCCTGTACCCTGTCGTGGCTGCATTCTTCATATTAAGCATGTGCCGCTTCGTTACGCCACAAAGCATGGGTGTGGCCGAGGCTATGTTCTTCGCCGTGCCGCTGCTCCTCGGCGTAGGTTTCGGCGTTATATTCCCGGCGATGAACACCCTTTACATCAATCTTGCCCCAAACAACCAGCGTGCCACGGCCACGAGCACTTACCTTACGGCATGGGACGTTGGCATAGGTGTCGGCATAGCTACGAGCGGCATCATTGCCCAACACTTTACATTCTATATGGTCTATCTTATCGGCTCCGCACTTTGCCTTGTGTCGATGATTTATTTCAACCTGAAAGTAACTCCGCACTACAACCGTAACAAGCTAAGATGATAATGCAAATCGGACATCACACATCCGAAGAAAGGAACCTGATGTTGTAAATAAATCCACCTTTCGGCTCTGACAACATGCAACTTCATCTTGATTAATGTCTGCATTTTGTCATTTTGAAAATGTACGGGAAAGTTGGTGAAATAGAAAAATAGAGACTTAGGGCTTGTTCTTTTCATAACCACTTCAAGGCGGATATTGTTCTAAAAGTCGGTAAAAGCAATGGCGAATTGCGGTGTTTGGGTGTTCAAAAGGCGGCTTTTAAGCGTGCCTGATGCCGTATTCATGGAGCACAGATACGGTCTTCAGCATCGGTAAAGACCGTATCTGTGCGTTTTTAGAGCCATAATTATTGCACATTCTTGCGGCAAGCAGGATTATGGCTCTGTACGTCAGTCGTTTACGGATGCACACTTTATACGGGCGTATTTACGGATAAAAGATAATTATTTTCAAATAACGCAGTCTCAATGCGTCATTAAAAATCAAAAAGACACTAATTAAGGCATATTCGTTTACATGTGTCATTTGAATTGTGCTGAAGTCATGTTTTCCGCAAAGCATAAACGTAACTATCAGCGTTAACCGTGATGATGCACAGCTGTGATATAAAACGGTTTATGAGAAATGCCGATTAACACGGCAAAACAAAATATAACATAAAAAGACATATATGTTAGACGAATGTTAAATATTTGATTTTTAATACTGAAAATTTGCAATTCACAATGTAAAACACTATATTTGCGACATCTTATTTATGATTTCGAGGATTTTAACGAAATCGCCAGAGGTTGACAGCATCCTGCGTCAACCTCTTTTTGTTTAACGTATGTTTCAACAATAAATATTTTGAACTTTGGCGGTAAATGTCTAACTTTGTGACGTTAACAAGTATTTGCCATGAGAAAAGTAACCTTTGCAACATGTTCAATAGCCGTTTCGCTATTTGCTTTTTTCTGTTTTATTTCATGCGAAAAAACTGAATACATCAGTGGAGACACCACTGAAGATGTTGACGACGAAGACTATGGAGGATGGATTGAGGACGGGGATGATGATGAATACGGCGACTTTCCCACGGGAAGTACGGTGGATGTGACGACTTTCCGTAATTCGGCCATCTACACCCAAGTGTGGGTGAAGGGCTATATAGTAGGTGCCGCGACTGGCAAAAACAATAAGATGAGATACGAATTCGGCCCTGATTTTACATATGACACGGCCATTCTGCTTGCTGACGAGCCTGAAGAGGACGACCTTGACAAGGTAATATCCGTGCGGTTAGTGCAGGGCAGTCGCCGCGAACTCCTTAATCTTAAAGACAATCCCGGCAACAAGGGGCAGCTGGTAAAGGTGTTCGGCTTCCAAGACGTATACTTGAAGATACCCGGGATAAAAGACATCGACGGATTAGAGTTTCCAGTAAAATGAGCAAACTGGCTGACTTTAAGTAACGGAAAGGCATGTTTTTTGTTAAAAAGACATACTTGAAGGCCGATTTTCATTAAATATTTTTTGGAGTTCTGACAATAATCTTTACCTTTGTAGACATTCAACTAAAAATAAATTAAATTATACTACCTGCCTATCGGAACATCATTACTTCTGAACAAAGAAAAGTAATAATGAAAAATTTGAGCACATTGACTGACGAGGAGCTGGCACTGTCATACATTGACGGAAACAACGAAGCGTTTGACGAGCTTTTGGCGCGCAACCAAGACAAGTTGTTCTCGTATATTTTTTTCGTTGTAAGAGACGAAGACAAGGCCAACGACTTGTTTCAGGAGACGTTTGTGAAGGTGATAACAAAACTTCACGAAAAACGATATGTGGATAGTGGCCGCTTCAGCGCATGGATAATGCGTATAGCCCACAACGTAATGATGGACTGGTATAGGGAGCAGCGTGCGCGCAACCTTGTAGAGTTGGCTGAAGAGAACGACCTTTCCAACCTGAGCATGAACGACGTGCTCGACATGAATGTGGAAAACCGCTATGTAAACAACCAGGTACTGACAGACGTGAAGCGCATGATGAACATGCTGCCACCTACGCAACGCGAGGTGGTATTCATGCGTTTCTACCAAAACTTGTCGTTCAAGGAGATAGCAGAACTTACCGGCGTAAGCATCAACACTTCGCTCGGACGAATGAGGTATGCCATACTGAACCTGCGCCGCATGACAAGGGAGCATGACATAGCTTTGCAACTGGACTGAATAAATTAAGAATTAAGAACTTTGAGAATTAAGAATTAAGAGTTAAGAATTAAGAAAATATGCCTTGCAGACAGCCTACAATGGTGTTTTTCTTAATTCTTAACTCTTAATTCTTAACTCTCAAAGTTCCCTTAGGCTGTGTATGATGCCTTCAGGATTAGCCGACTTGAAGATATAACTGCCGCTGACGAGCACGTCAACACCGGCCTTGACAAGTCGCGGAGCTGTGTCGGCCTGCACGCCGCCGTCAACCTCAATCAATGCCTTTGAGCCGGAACGGCCGATTAGCTCGCGTAGCCGCTCAACCTTTTTTATTGTGTTTTCGATAAACGCCTGTCCGCCGAAGCCTGGGTTGACGCTCATAAGGAGCACCATGTCAACGTCGCGGATAATGTCCTCAAGCATACAAACGGGTGTTGACGGATTGAGGGTTACCCCCGCTTTCATGCCGGCTTCGTGTATCTCGTGTACGGTGCGGTTAAGATGTATGCACGCTTCGTAGTGCACGTTCATCATCATAGCCCCTGTCTTTGCTGTCTGCTCGATATAACGTTCAGGCTTTGTAATCATGAAATGTACGTCCAAAGGCTTTTTGCACATGCGCGCCACGGCTTCAATAACAGGGAAGCCGAAAGATATGTTTGGTACGAATACGCCATCCATAATGTCAAGATGCAACCAGTCGGCCTCACTACGGTTAATCATTTCTATGTCGCCCCGCAAGTTAAGAAAGTCAGCAGCCAGCAGTGAGGGTGATACCATTGTAGCCATAATGCGTCAAACCTTTTTTAGTTTAAACAATAGGCCTCTGCTTGGCCGTTTATCTTTATTACGCAGTACGTATAGGCTATTTGCCTTATTATGTTCAAAGTCTTGCTGGAAGGCTTGCATTCTTCTGGTGTAAAAAACTTCTTCATAGGCATATTGTTCTTTTAGGTTCTTTATATATTAATGTAACGCCTCAGCCCTCTTTTTATTACACGTTGGACGTTGTTTTTTTATAAGACGATTACTAAATAGCAAAGGCAAGAAGCCAATAGGCTTCTTGCCTTTCAAAAGTTGAAGTGCATAATGTCTTTTAGAAGTGATACCCTAATGTGAACAACAACTGATGACGCTTGTTGTCAACCTTAACTGCGTTACATATGTTGTCATATTCGGGCGAGTCGTCAGCCGAAGCATAGTAACTTGTGAACGGACTGAAATCGCCGCTTTGTGACGAATACTGATAAGCGAGGTCTAAGGACAGTTTGCCTACATTGTAACCTACGCCGCAAGTAAAGCGGTTTGTGGCCTTCCAGTTTGTGTAATCAGTTGACGATGTGTAATATGTTCCTGGCGAATTTACGGTGACATCCTTATAACCGGCTTCATTGTACATCGGCGAAACGTAATTGTAACCTACGCGGATGGCAAGCTTGCAGTCAGGCTTGAACTCGGCACCAATCTTGAATGTACTCACTCCTTTCAGCGTTTGTTCTGTGTGGCGGTTCATCGCACGGTCGCTTGACGAACTTTCATAATACTCGTCATAATACCAGTCATAGCCTCCGCCGGTGTTTACACGACTGTCAAGATTTCCATAATCGGCATACTCATACCCAGCGCCAACGGCAAGGTAATTGCCGAACGTTGTGCCAAGGCTAAAGCCGAATTTCCACGGCGTGTAGAGCTTGAAGTCGTAGCTCTCTCCTATTTCACCAGAATCATACATTCCGACATTGGTATTGTTCTGCAGATATGTATAATTGGTTGTTGTCAAGTCATACCATGTTGGCGTGGCAACTGAAATGCCAATGCGGAAAGGAGATGCTTCGATGGGACGGAATATTATGCCGGCCTTGACATTAAATCCCGTTCCGTCGATGCGCCGTTCGTCAGCAAGCGTGACGTTGCCGATACCGGCTCCGGCTTCGTCAGCAAGTGTTTCGGTATATTCGCCATACCCCTTATAGTTGACATCGCTGATACCGAAAGTAATGCCAAGGTAAACGCGGTCGTTGATGTTGCCGCTGATATTGAAATCATACTCGCCTATATAGCCTGAATTTGCACGGTTGAATAAATATCCGTTGGCGTCGTTATAATAAAAGTTGCCGTCTTCATCGGACAACAGTGCATTGTAATACAAGTAGTCAACCTGGTTGAATGTATTGTTGTCTGCCATGAATGTGCCATTGTTATCATAAATGTCAAACAATCCTTCTGCGCCTTTCATGTAAGAAAGCTTGTTCTGCGACGCGCCGTTGAGCGCGTCGGCGGCAGAAAGGATGTAGTCTAAGTTGCGGCTTTTGTGGTAGTTGAAAGCGAAATTCAGGAATGAATTGCGCCCCGTGCGGTGAGCATATACGAAGCCAGCCTGGTCGAAACTCATGTTAGTCTTGTTGCCGTCGGCAAAGCTTTTGCCTCCTTGTTGCGATACAAAACCGAAAGAAACGTTGGCCGTAGAATGACGGAACAGACCTATGCCAGCTGGATTAGTGCCAATGGTGGAAATGTCGGCGCCAAGCGCATCCATCGCTCCGCCCATGCCTACATAACGAGCCGTGCCGTTAAGGTCCTCCATTGCAATGTTCGCATTCTCGTATGTCTCTTGTGCGTAAAGAGGCGTGAGAGCTATAACGGAAAATAATATTGATGCAAGTTGTTTCATAATCATAAATATTTTTGTTTGTTGATGTTTGGCGGCTGGTCGCCTTTGCCAATGCCATTAAAGCGGCAAAAGCATCCAACCGCCATTCGTTGTTACGTGATGTTATCTCCTACCACGGAAGCCGCCACCGCCTCCACTACTACGGCTGCCGCCAAATGAACCGCCACCACGGAAGCTGCCACCGCCACGGTTGCCACCGAACGAATTATTATAAGTGGGACGGCTTTGGTTGTTGTTCCAGTTGTAATTGTCTTGGCGGTTGCCACGGAAACGGTTATTGTAATTAGTGTTGCCGTTGTTACGGTCATACGTGTGGCGGTTGCTGTTTATACGGTTACCCGTACCACGGTACCCCTTGAAGTTTGTATTGCCAACTCCGTTGTGGCGATAAGGCAGTCCGTGATTAGTCGTACCGGTTATGCCGCGATAAGGACGGTAATATGATACCGGCCAATACCAAGAGTAATACCAACCCCACGGACGATGCCAGCCGTAAAACCATGGGTCGTACCATGGGTTATACCACCAGCCGGCATACCAATACGGACTGCCGTACCAATATGGGCCGTAGCCATACCATCCGTAATACCATGGGTCATGCCAATAATAATCGTCATATCTGCTTAGACGGCGGCTGTAAGTGTAATCGTCTTGCGGGTCATATGCATACTCGAAATCGTTTACCGCCAATGCGTTTTCAGTTGTCGTGTCAACCGAAGCGGTGTCCATGATGATGACATCACTATACAGCGTATCCAAATCTACACTTTGGTATTGGCTTGAAAATTGGCCGCGACGGTTGTATTCGTCAACATCTCTCATTGGTATTGCGCGTACAACGCTACGCTCTTTGGCCACTTCCGTCTTGTCTACTTTTTTCGGAACGAAGTACATGTCATCCTGTGCTCTTACGCCTGACGATACCAAGCAAAACAAGGATAAGCCTAAAACAATCTTTCTAACGTTCATATTTCGCCTCCTTATAATCTTTATATTACGCTACAAATGTATAAAATAAGTTTATTGCAAAAATAAGGAAAAACCCTAAAAGCCAATAGGTTTTCCCCTATTTTTTATACATTTGCAGAAGAATTTAACAAGTATATGAAATATCTGAAAGCCATATTCAATTTGACAGCGGGCGGAAGTAAAGAAGCCGGTGACGCTGTCATGTTACAAGCTGCCAAAGACGTATTATGCGGAATGTTGGGAGATGCCGGATTTGAATCTTTTGAAGAAGAAGGCGACACAGTAACAGGTTACGTTCAAAAAAATGTGTTTGACAAAGAGGCTGTTGCCTCGTGCATAGCGACTTTCCCGATAAGCGGTATTGGAATATCCTATACAATCCAAGACGTTGAGGACAAGAATTGGAATGAAGTATGGGAAAACGCAGGTTTTGACCCGATTGCCATTGACGGGAAATGCGTGATACATGACACCATACATACATCTGCATTTGTACAAAATGGCTTTTTCGACATAACAATAGATACCAAACAGGCTTTTGGAACAGGCGGTCATGAAACGACATACATGATTGTAAATGAGTTGTTTGATACCGACATGACAGGTAAACATGTGCTTGATTGCGGTTGCGGAACTGGCATCCTGTCGATTGTTTCGTCAAAACTTGGAGCCACAGGCGTGACTGCTTACGACATTGACGAGTGGAGCGTTGAGAACACAAAGCATAATTGTGGCTTGAACAATGTCAACAATGTGAGTGTAATGCACGGTAACGCAAGCCTTCTGGCTGATATAAAACAGCGTTTTGATGTAGTTTTAGCCAACATCAACCGCAATATCCTGCTGGCAGACATGGCTGCATTCAGGCAGATTATGGCCGAAAAGGCGCAGTTGATATTAAGCGGTTTTTATACACAAGATGCTGATTTATTGACAGATAAGGCCATGTCTTTAAACCTTGTCTTAATTAAGAAAACACAAAGAAACAATTGGTGCATGTTGAAGTTTGAGGCTTTATTATAAAATACGGCAAAGCCAAGTTACAGGTATTTCGCCCAATGGGCAATGTCAATTGCCTATCGTGAGTTTGCGCAAGTCATAATAACTGCCGTTGTATATGTTGAAATCGACATAACCGTTGATGCCGGGCAGCCGTCCGGCATCAGTGTGTTGCCAAAACTTCCATTCGCCCGGATATTCAACCTTGTCTACATAATAATGGGCAATCCAATAAGGATAGTCGTCAAAGACCGGTGCGTCAAGATAATTCATCTTGAATTTATAATAAGTATATATAATTGGTTTAACATGGTATCGGTCTTCCACGATGTGCAACCATGTAAGTACGTCGCGCTGAAAGTCCTCAATGCTTACATCCTTCGGTTTGTTCTCGATGTCAAGCACGGGTGGAAGGTCGCCGTCAATTAGCAACACGTTGTCAAGGAAAAAATATGCTTGGTCCCTTGCCGACGACTTGTTGCTCCAGAAGTGGTACGCTCCTCTTATGAAACCGTATTCCCTGGCTTGGGTAAAATTATCCTTAAATCTTGAGTCAACTATGCTTGTTCCCTCGGTGGCTTTTATCAGGATGAAACGTATCGGGCACTTTTCTATCATGGCGTTACGCAGTAATTCCCAGTCTATCTCACCTTGGTGATGGCTTATGTCGATGCCGTGGATTTCGTATCCTTCAGGATATTTGGCGTCACCATACAATGCCCGCCAGCGGAAACCGAACGGACCGACGAATATGTAATAGAAAATCCAAACGTAAAAAGCGACTACGCACAGGCCTCCCACCCACCATGCCCACCTTGGGTAGCGGTGCAGGGCTGTAGCCAAGATGCCTGTACCGTGATGCGCATGGTGTATGTTGCGTCTCCGCTTCCTACCTTGCATGGAGCTTCTTTTCGGCATATTCGTCTTACGGGTTCCTGCCATAGTCTTAGAATTAGGGGTGGCTTTTACCAAACCACCCCTAAAATGCATGATTTTATGCTTATTCTTGTTCCAAGGCGAGCGTCTTTGTAGGCCTGTCGCATACTTCTGCCGGTCCCCAATACTGGATGGGACCCGGATATACGTAGCAGGTCTCTTTTGCCCACCTGTCGCGGTTCTTCTCCAGTTCCTTGAACGGATTGCCGTCAAGCTCAACCAAAGCCTTGCGGATTACGGGCTTCATCTCGCCGTTCCTGCGCTCGATGTTCATCATCATTGTGATTGGCACGCCTCCGGCTTTCCATTCGTTTGCAGGCTTCGTGGTGTTCTGCACGATTGCCATGTAGCCCGTCTTGCCGTTGGCTATAAGGTGAGCCGCGCTTGTACCAAGAGCGTAGCAGTAGTCGGCATCGAAGTTTGACGGAGCGGCGCAACGGCCTTCGTAGCCGAAGAAATGGTGCAATGCGGCGAACTTGCCTGTGTATTTGCCTTCCTTCTTCCATTCTGCCAGCTTTGCCTCACACATGTCAGAAAGCAGCTTCTCCGTCTCGATGAGTGATACCTGTACGTTTCCGTGCGGGTCTCTGTCGAGAGACAGCTGGCGCGCCACGTTGGCAGGCAGTGTGGAGAATGTCTGCTTGTTCTCCTCGCTCAGGTGAGCCAGGATGTATTCGCGCTGTGCTACGGGGTCAAGACCCTTGTAGTCGTTGCCGTGAGTGGCGAGCAGGTCGTTAAGCTCTTCGATTAGTTTGCCTATTGAGGGTATGAACTCTATCAAGCCTTCGGGCACGAGGATTACGCCGAAGTTGTTGCCTTGCGACGCGCGGTAAGCTATTGTCTCGCATATCTGCTCGACGATTTGGTTGAGCGTCATGTTCTTTGCCTTTACCTCCTCGGATATGAGGCAGATGTTGGGCTGGCATTGCAGGGCGCATTCCAGGGCGATGTGGCTGGCCGAACGTCCCATGAGCTTGATGAAGTGCCAATACTTGCGTGCCGAGTTGCAGTCGCGCTCAATGTTGCCGATGAGCTCCGAGTATGTCTTTGTGGCAGTGTCGAAGCCGAAGGAAGTCTCTATCTGGCTGTTCTTGAGGTCGCCGTCTATGGTCTTCGGGCAGCCTATTACCTGTACGCCGTAGTTCTTTGCGGCATAGTATTCGGCCAGTACGCAGGCGTTGGTGTTAGAGTCGTCGCCGCCGATGATGACAAGCGCCTTGATATTAAGCTTGCGCACAATCTCAAGACCCTTCTCAAACTGCTCCACCTTTTCCAGCTTGGTGCGTCCCGAGCCTATCATGTCGAAGCCGCCGGTGTTACGGTAGTCGTCGATGAAGTCTTTGGTTATCTCGATGTATTTATGGTCAACCAGTCCGCCCGGGCCGAGGATAAAGCCGTACAGCTTGTTCTCCGGGTTCATCTTCTTTATGGTGTCAAACAGTCCTGTTATGACGTTGTGGCCGCCGGGGGCCTGTCCGCCGCTAAGTATCACGCCGATGTTGGTAACCTCGCTGTTTTCCGTTTCGCTCGGTTCAAACTCTACCACCGGCATCCCGTAAGTGTTCGGGAACAATTGCTTGATTTCCTCTTGATTGTCTACGCTTTGAGTCGGAGCACCCTCTTTTACCTTAACTAATCCTTTAAGTGCTTCCGGCAGTTTTGGAATGTAAGCCATTCTGGCTTGTTGCAATGCGCTTTTTTCCATGACAATAAATTTAAATTAATTATTCAAGATAAGCCTTTTTGTTCGGCATGTGCAAATTTACGAAATTTCATCCACACTGGAAAATAAATGCCGCTGAATTGTCTTATTTTTACAGACATGCCGTAATGCTGTCAGGTCTGCCGCTTGTGGGCAGTAAAAACAGAGCCGCCGGTGGCGGTTTACATATTGTAAGGTAAATGTGCCGAACGCTTACTTTATGATTTTCCTTGGATGCACAGAACGGCCTTGATGGAAAATTTATTCAACCTTGGCGGAAATAATGCGGAAAAACGCGTGCAATCACAACTTCTTGAAACACAAGCTGTTAGCGCAGAACAACGCAAAATGTGCAAACGGATGCCGTATTTTAACATTTTTTGGACGGTATTTATCGCCGATAAATACCGTATTCATGGATGGCAAAGACCGTTTCTGCCATTGCTTTTAACGGTCTTTTGGCACGTAAAAGGCGACATTTTGCCATGAAAAAGGCCGCCTTTAGCATCGGCAACGGCGGCTTTCGGTGGCTGCGACGGCCATGTATGCCTTTGCGAAATCCTATTTCGTGCATTTTGACTGACATTTCCTGATTGACAATCTGTATTCTTTTATGACTGTAAACATGGCAAAATGACATTTCCTGTATTGTGTCGGCAATGGCGCATAGCCGCTCAAGCCGCTTCGCATTGAAACATGCTATGCGGGCGGCCACGACGGTTTACGCTTTCTGCAGGCACCAACCGCCCAAAAACCGACAACCTGCGTTTTTTCAATATTTTATCCCCGCAGCGTACCATGTTTACAATTAATTTCGTATATTTGCCGTGTAAACCTTTATAAAACCAGACGATTATGGCAAACAGGCGCAAACTGAAAAAGACAATCAACTATATTTGCAGCGCCCTCTTTTCAGAGTGCATGGCTGCGTTGTTGTACAATGACAGCAAAAAGCAAGAAGTAGCAGACGCGATACTGACTTCAATCATTATCGTGCAAAGTAATTATATATGCCGCATATCCCATGTGGAACCGGGCATGTCGCCACGTGCTTACTTTAAGGACCTGAAAGATAAATTCAACATACAGGTGGAAGAAATAGCCGACAACATCGCCAACATTTGAAACCATCATACAGTTTTTTTATGCTTCAGGGATTTTGCAGATGGTTTTTATATAAGCGGTTGGGTTGGAAAAAGGATATAACGGTCGAACATTACGGTAAATTCATCATTTGTCTTGCTCCCCATACGAGCAACATGGATTTCATCATAGGCCTGCTGTACAGGACGGCTGAAGACATGGAGATTAACTTCTTGATGAAGAAGGAGTGGTTTGTATGGCCGCTCGGCTTGTTGCTCAAGAAGATAGGAGGCATACCCGTATGGAGAGACAAGCATACGAGGATGACCGACGTGCTGGCCGAGACGGCCTTGCGTGAGCCCAAATTCAGGCTCTGCATAACCCCTGAGGGTACGAGGTCGCTGAACCCCGACTGGAAAAAAGGCTTTTATTACATAGCCTTAAAGGCCAGGATTCCGATATTGTTGTATGGCCTTGATTACCGGCACAGACTTATCCAATGTACTAAACGCTTGATACCTACCGGCGATGTTGACAAAGACATGGCTGAAATCAAAGACTATTTTAAAGGTTTTACGGGGCGGCATCCCGAATTATTTACAACCGGCAATTGACAATGCGAAAGTATATATTTTTTTTCTTGTTCTGCATCCTCCTTACTGCGTGCGGAACACACCGCAGCGTAATATCTTCAACCTCTGGCACCAAAGGTGAAAAGCCTGCCAAAGAAGTGAGATATAACATTGAATACAAAGGTCTTCCTTGGGTTGAGAACATATCAAAACCTATAAACATTACACGTGGACTGCAAAACAAGCATTTGTCCGTCTGGGCCAGCCACGGGCGGTATTACGACCAGAACAAAGACATATGGAAATGGCAACGCCCTAACATGTTCTGTACAAACGAGGACTTGTTCACGCAGACGATAGTAGTGCCCTACCTCATCCCCATGCTTGAGAATGCAGGGGCGATAGTGTTCACGCCGCGCGAGCGCGACTGGCAGAAAAACGAAGTGGTGGTAGACAACGACGATGAGACCAAGCTGCCTTATTACACTGAAATAAACATCGGCCGCAAGTGGGAAGACGCCGGTACAAGAGGGTTTGCGGCAAGCAAGAAGGAATACGGTGGGCGTGAAAACCCTTTCAATGACGGTACGGCGCGCATGGCCGCGGCTTCGCCGTCGAAAGAATGTGAGATATCCTACCAGCCACGGTTCGCCCAGAGTGGCGAATATGCCGTTTACGTAAGCTATCCTACGCATAAAAGAAGCGTCCCCGATGCCAAATATATCGTATATCACAAGGGGCGGCGCACCGTCTTCAGTGTCAATCAGCGTATGGGTGGCGGTACATGGGTATATCTTGGGACATATGAGTTCGACCAAGGGTGCAACTCCGCCAACCGTGTTGTACTTACAAACGAAAGTGCATACCAAGGTGTAGTGACAGCTGATGCTGTACGCTTTGGCGGAGGAATGGGACTTATCGCTAGAGACGGCAAGACAAGCGGACTGCCAAAATGCCTCGAAGGAGCGCGTTACTATGCGCAATGGGCTGGTGCGCCGGAGAGCGTTTACCGTGCCAAGAACGGTACAGACGACTATAAGGAAGACATTTACACCAGGCCTTTCATGACAAACTGGCTTGTGGGCGGCTCTTGCTTCGCGCCTGACGACAAGGGGCTCAACGTGCCGATAGAATTGGCCTTGGCCGTACACAGCGACGCCGGTTACTCGAAAGACTACTCGTCACTTGTAGGCTCGTTGGCTATTTGCACTACAAATACAGGCAACGGTCTTCTGGCTTCGGGCTATTCACGCCGAAAGTCGAAAACGTTAGCAAGCATGTTGCTTGACAATGCCAACAATGACATTGTCAAGACATACGGTAAGTGGAACATCCGCAATTTGTATGACAGAAACTATGCCGAAACAAGATGCCCGGTTGTGCCGTCCGCAATCATAGAAACTTTGTCGCATCAGAACTTCCCTGACATGTTCATGGCGCAAGACCCTAATTTCCGCTTTACCCTTGCCCGCAGCATATACAAGTCAATCTTAAGGTTCAACTCAGAAATGCACGATACGAAATGTGTTGTTACACCACTTGCTCCGATAAACGTCAGCACCGAGTTTTTTGCAGGAGACACCATCATTGTAAGATGGAACTCACAGCCGGATGTGACAGAGCCGTCAGCAATGCCGCAATCATATGTTCTTTATACATCCATAGGTGATTACGGTTTTGATAATGGCATACGTGTAAACGGCACTGCCTGCAAAATCAAGTTGGCACCGAATACTCTGTACAACTTCAAGATTTCAGCGGTAAATGAAGGTGGTGAAAGTTTTACATCCGAAGTGGTATCGGCATTGTATAACCCTGATGCGGAAGAGACGGTGCTCATCGTCAACGGCTTCCAACGCCTTGCTGCTCCGGCTCCCGTCAATGACGATACAAGACAGGGCTTCGACCTTGACGCAGACCCGGGCGTCTCGTTCGGCAAAACGCTTGGATTTGCAGGCAGGCAGATATGCTTTGACAAAAGCGAGGCCGGCAAGGAAGGAGAAGGAAGTTTAGGTTACAGTGGCAATGAACTGGCCGGACATATAATAGCGGGCAACGGCTTCAACTACATTCCCATTCATGCAAAAGCCATAATGAGCGCCGGAAAATACAATATTGCAAGCTGCTCTAAATTCGCCTTGGGTAAGAATATATCGGATTTAGGGCGTTATGGGTGCATAGACCTCATACTTGGCTTGGAAAAGGATGACGGGTATTCGCTGCGGCAATACAAAACGTTTACTCCTAAAATGCAATCACTTCTTTCCAACTATACGCGTCAAGGCGGAAATCTGATTGTCAGCGGTGCTTATGTCGGTAGCGATATGAAAAGCCGTGAAGAAGTAGATTTCATCAACAACGTATTGCATATTTCTTCAAATGGGACAATACGGCCGGGAGCAGACAATGCCGTAAACGGTATGGGGACATCGTTTAACATATATACAACGTTAAATGAATTCAACTATGCGGCAACTTCCATCAATCTTATAAGTCCAATTGAGCCAGCATTTTGCGCCTTGACAGAAAGCAACGGGCACTCTGTTTGTGTAGCATACAAAGGTGACAGGTTCCGTACGTTTACCATGGGATTTCCTTTCGAGTGCATTACATCGGAAAAGAAACAGTCGTTGATAATGAGAGGCATACTCGACTTTATTTTTAATTGAATGTGACTTTTAAATCCAATGAAAAATGAAAAAGGGTTTAATCTTACTTATTTCAATTCTGTCATTTGCGTTGGGACATCTGACAAATATGTTTGTTGGCAATGTATTAGAGGATAATGCCAACGTTTATGGGGTGCAAAACGACGGCAGTTTTGAGAAATTGAAAAAGCAACAAGAAAAAGTATTGGCGTATGGTAAAAATGACGATTTTATGGATTTGACATTTTTTATTTACGCAAAATATGAATTTTCATATAAAGAAAAAATGTTGTACAACATAATTTTTGCTAATAAATGGAAAAAGCAGAATGGATTTATATCAACAAGTTCTAATTTGGAGTATTTGCTGGATAATGAAAATGCGAGCTTTTATACAAAGCAAACGCTTTATGACATATTGGTGGATTTTATGATTCGCGGAGGTCTCTTGGGGTTTCCTGACTGCAATGATATGTTATATACATTAAAGAAGGAAGGAGCGGACTATTATAAAAATTTTATTGCGGATAGCCTGTCTGAACATATGTCACCATATATGGAGGAATAGCAATGAAAAATAAATATTCAGTAATTACCATCGTCTCATGTTTCCTGCTTGGATTGTTATGGAACTGGAACAATCTGAGACCAAGAGACTATTGCAGAGATGCCGTAGATGCGAATTTATACAAAGAGAAAAAGGCCATCAATGAAAAAGGCGACACTGCCGCATATAAAATCTTAGTTGATTCCATGCGGACGGACAAACGTCTTTCCAAAGGAAGCTACTTTTATTATTCATTCATTATGGCTACAATTTATGAGTATACCCCGGCCAATTTCGATGTATATTGTGCCTTGCGCGATGTTTACAACGGTCTGGATTCTATGGATGTTGATACAAAATACATGGCTATGTTTTTTCTGAAAAGAGGTAAAGAAAGAGGTGACGGCAGATGCGAAAAAGAGCTGAAACGGATAGAAAAATTATAGACATTCTTTAACCTTGGGTAACTTGGGCGGATATATACAGTTGATTAAAGCTTTTCAGAACCAATAAATAAGATATAATATGAGAGGGTCATCATGGCTGCAGCCATGATGACCCTCTCATATTATATTATTCCCCTAACGTAATGTTTGAGCGTACTCGGCTCAACGTCTCCGGAGTCATTTGCAGGTAACTTGCAATATACACCAATGGTGCACGCAAAGATAGTTGCGGAGACAACTTGCAAAGTTTCCTATAACGGTCTTGGGCGGTCTCAAAACGCACCAAATCCGCATGTATTTGAGAGTTAATCAATGATTCTTCAAGTATCTTTCTATATAATATCTGTATATTTACATTGTGTAGGGCCACTTCTTCAAGCCTGGCTTTAGGTAAAGCATATATCAATACAGGCTCTAATGCTTCAACTTGCAAATGGGTCGGTTCTTCTTTGAAAAGGCTTTCAATGCACATTATTATTTCTCCCTCGGGAGCCATGTGCTCTGTTACGTCTTTGCCTTTTTTAAAATAGAATTGACGCACAAGTCCTTTCTCTATGTAATAAATGTTTTTGCAAACTTCTCCTTCCTTCAAAATCATGTCGCCTTTGGCAAACTTCATTTGAACAAGTACATTTTCAAGGATGTCAAGCTCGTCGTGAGTCATTGTACTGTACTTACGTGCAAGCTCTCGCGCTATGTCGCGCTTTGTTTTCAACATCTCTTTCATTCCTACCTCCTTTCATTATTGTTCAGCTCATGTGCATCAATCTAATTTCAATACTGCAAGAAACGCTTTCTGCGGAACTTCTACATTCCCGATTTGTTTCATTCGTTTCTTTCCTTTCTTTTGCTTTTCCAATAACTTGCGTTTACGACTTACATCGCCACCGTAACACTTTGCCGTGACGTCTTTACGTACGCACTTTATTGTTTCGCGTGCTATGATTTTTGAACCTATTGCCGCTTGTATGGCAATATCAAATTGTTGCCTTGGTATCAGCTCTTTAAGCTTTTCACACATTCTACGCCCCAAAACTACCGCATTGTCCTGATGTGTCAAGGTTGACAGTGCATCAACAGGCTCACCGTTTAGCAGTATGTCAAGCTTTGCAAGCTTTGACGGGCGGAAGCAATCGACATGGTAGTCAAATGAAGCGTACCCCTTTGAGATGCTTTTCAACTTATCATAAAAGTCAATCACAATCTCACCTAATGGTATCATAAAATACAACTCCACCCTGTTTCCGCTGACATATTCTTGTTTGACAAGTTCTCCACGCTTGTCAAGGCATAGTTTCATTATCGGACCGATATAATCTGTGCTTGTTATTATGGATGCACGAATGTATGGCTCTTCGATGTGGTCTATCATAGTCGCGTCCGGTAATCCCGAGGGATTATGTACCTCCTTGGCATTTCCTTGTTTGTCATAAACCATGTAGGATACATTGGGAACGGTCGTAATGACATCCATATTAAATTCCCTGTCCAAACGCTCTTGTACGATTTCCATATGAAGTAGACCAAGGAAACCACAACGAAAACCGAATCCCAACGCAACCGACGATTCCGGAGAGAATGTCAATGACGCATCGTTCAACTGCAATTTCTCAAGTGAGGCTCGTAAGTTCTCGTAATCAGCAGGGTCGATGGGATATACTCCGGCAAAAACCATTGGCTTTACTTCTTGGAAACCTGATATGGCTTTGTCGCATGGAGTGTTTACATGGGTTATCGTATCACCGACCTTTACTTCTTTGCTGTCCTTTATTCCACTTATGATATACCCAACGTCTCCTGTCCCCAAGCTTGCCCGAGGTATCATATCCATTTTCAATACTCCGACTTCGTCTGCCACATATTCCATCCCTGTATTGAAAAATTTGACTTTATCACCTTTGCTGATGATGCCGTTCTCTATTTTGAAGTAAGCGATTATGCCCCTGAAAGGATTGAAGACAGAATCAAATATCAATGCTTGTAATGGTGCCTTAGCATCACCTGTAGGGTGCGGAACACGCTCAACTACGGCATCCAATATTTCCTTTATTCCTTCACCGGTCTTGCCTGAAGCACGTAAGATTTCACTACGGCTACAGCCTAACAAATCAACAATTTCATCTTCCACCTCATCAGGCATGGCTGACGGCATGTCAATCTTGTTTATTACAGGAATTATCTCCAAGTCATGTTCAAGCGCCATGTACAAGTTGCTTATAGTTTGGGCTTGTACTCCTTGTGTCGCGTCAACAACAAGCAACGCACCCTCACACGCCGCAATGCTTCTGGATACCTCATAAGAAAAGTCAACGTGTCCCGGAGTGTCGATTAGATTAAGCACATACTTTGAACCTTTATAATCGTATTCCATCTGTATGGCATGGCTCTTTATCGTGATACCTCGTTCACGCTCAAGTTCCATGTCGTCAAGCATTTGTCCTTCTGTTATTTGGATTGTATTGGTATATTCCAACAAACGGTCTGCTATAGTAGATTTTCCGTGGTCGATATGTGCTATTATGCAAAAGTTCCTAATTTCGTTCATCAATCAATCTTTTTGGAACGCAAATATACAAAAAAATGCCATTCAGTCCTAAGAATTCGGCTATTTATTATGAATAAATCGAAAAAATCGACTCATGTATATACAGATAGAAAGATATTCCGTAACTTTGCATATTGACTAAGCAAAGTATAAAAATGAAAAAATACTTATTGATTTTAACATGTACTTTTGCATTCACTTCGTGCCATGAAAGTCTTGAAGACAAAGCAGCCCGTGAAGCAAAGGAGTTTACACGAAAGAACTGTCCCGTTCAAGTTTCGGAATTTATTGTGAACGATAGTATGACTTATGAAAAAGACAAAAGGACAATCCATTACTTCTACACCATCAATGGTGCAGCCGACACAACGACCGCAATCAACAGGCAGCAGGCAAAGGAGGAATTGATTAAAGGTGTGAAAGACGCAACATCATTAAGGACTTACAAGGAGCACGACTTCAACTTTGCTTATACATATTATTCGTCAAAGCACAAAGGGGAAAAACTGATTGAAGTCATCGTCACTCCTAAAGATTATAAGAATGTAAAGTAACGAACTTACATAAAAACAGTACGAGGGTGTTGTTGAACACCCTCGTATTTATTTTGTATTTTTCAGTGCGTCAATAGCACGGCATAGTTGGTCTGGACAACTTGTCAGCTTGCTTCCGCAACGAATACCATCAAGGCGTTTTTTAACTTCATCAGCATCCATTCCCTTTACCAGAGAGCAGATACCTTGTAAGTTTCCATTGCAGCCGCCGATAAAACTTATGTCGCTTATCCGATTGCCGTCATCAATCTCAAGATTGATAACTTTGCTGCAAGTACCTGATGTTGTGTATGAAATCTTTTTCACTTAAACAAAATATTAATATCCGCTGAAACAATTATTCTTCAGGCTTCATGTTGGTATAAACATTCTGCACATCGTCATCATCCTCAAGCAAGTCTACCATCTTGTCTATCGTCGCACGTTCCTCCGCGGTAACATCCTTCAGGTCGTTGGGAATGCGTGTGAACTCTGCACCTGTAACTTCAAAGCCGTTTTCTTCCAAATGTTTTTGAATGTCACCAAAACTTTTCGGGTCGCCGTATATTGTTATTTCGTCAGTCTCATCGTCTACGTCATAGTCTTCCTCTACGCCATAATCAATAAGGTCGAGGATTAATTCGTCAATATCGAGACCGTCCTTTTTCTTGAATGTGAAAACGCATTTGTGGTCGAACAAGAAAGACAGGCTGCCCATTGTACCAAGGTTGCCGCTGAACTTGTTGAATATTGCACGCACATTGCCTACCGTGCGGGTGGTATTGTCTGTCGCAGCGTCTACAAATATAGCAATGCCATGCGGGCCATATCCTTCATACGTAACTTCCTTGTAGTCGCTTTGGTCTTTACCCATAGCGTTCTTTATCGCACGCTTCACATTCTCCAGCGGCATATTCTCACGTTTCGCATTGAGGATTATCGAACGCAAGTGTGGATTGTTGTCCGGGTCGGGACCGCCAGCTTTCACGGCAATGGCTATTTGTTTGCCAATCTTTGTAAAAGTCCTGGCCATATGGCCCCATCTTTTCAGCTTGGTAGCTTTACGGTATTCAAATGCTCTTCCCATATTTATTGTTTTATAATTATCTTGTTGTTGTGTATTATCTCAATTCTGCGTTAAGTTCTTTCTTCAAGTTGTTTATCAACTTACCCATAATGGCATCTATCTGCTTGTCTGTCAATGTCTTGCTCTCGTCTTGGAGGATGAAATTCACAGCATAGCTCTTTTTGCCTTCAGGCAGGTTCTTACCTTCATAAACGTCGAAAAGCTCAACCTTTTTCAAGAACTTGCGTTCTGTCTGGTTGGCAATGCGTTCAATGTCTCCGAACTTCACGTTCTTGTCTATCAGCAATGCCAAGTCACGGCTGACAGCCGGGTACTTGCTGATTTCGTGGAAGCCAACGACATTTTTATTGACAGCCTTGACTACGTCATTCCAATGAATGTCGGCATAATAAACAGGATTGTCTATGCCAAACGCTTTCATCAACTTTTTGCTGACTACGCCTAATTCAGCCAAAACTTTACCGTTTCTGGTCTCCAAAGCCATGGCGTTGGAAAAGATGTCATTATCGGATTTCTTTACAACAAGCTGTTCTGAAGCTACGCCAACACGCCTTAACACGTTTACAACGTAAGCTTTCAGTTCATAAAACGTTGAGTCTTCATCGGCATGTGCCCAGCTGCCCGACACCCGTTTGCCTGTTACCCAAAGGCCAAGATGCGTCTGCTCCTTATACGCCTGCATCGGATTATCAGGATTTTGCTTGGCTGGGTTGTACTCATAGACATTGCCAAATTCAAAAAGGCGTAAGTCGGGGTTTTTCCTGTTGGCGTTGTATGCTATACTTTCAAGACCTCCAAATAGCAGAGTCGCACGCATGACATTCAAGTCAGAACTCAACGGATTCATGATTTTTACAAGATTGTCTTCATGATAACTGTTCAAACCTGTGTAATAAGCACTCTTTGTCAAAGAGTTGTTCATAATCTCGTTGAAGCCACATCCAACAAGCTGCTCCCCTATAACGTTCTCAAGCTTGTGCTTGTTGTCCTCGTATCCCTTGATTACAAGCGAGCTTTTCAGCTGTGTAGGTATCTCCACATTATTATACCCGTAGATGCGCAAGATGTCTTCAACCACATCACAAGGACGCTGCACATCGACACGATAAGGTGGAACGCTAAGCTCTATACCGTCACTTGTCTCAGAGTCAATCTTCATTTCCAAGCTTGTGACGATAGACTTTATCATTTCAGGCTGCAAGTCCTTGCCTATCAGGCTATTAACATAATCATATTTCAACGAAACCTTGAAGTCTTGCATCGGTTCCGGATAAACATCGTTTATTTCCATAGACACCTTGCCCCCGGCAAGTTCCTTGCACATGATGGCTGCCTGCTTCAGCGCATATATTACTCCATTGGGGTCTATTCCACGCTCAAAGCGGAACGATGCGTCCGTGCTAAGGCCGTGGCGGCGTGCGCTTTTCCTTATCCATGTAGGATGGAAATACGCGCTTTCAAGGACTACGTTCCTTGTAGTCTCATACGTGCCGCTGCCCTTTCCGCCAAATACGCCGGCTATGCACATGGCATCTTCCTCGTTGCATATTGCAAGGTCGTGTGAGCCGAGCTTGTGCTCTACTCCGTCCAGTGTAACGAACGGTGTGCCTTCAGGCATGGTCTTGACAACAATATGATGGCCTGCCACCATGTCGGCATCAAAACAATGCAACGGCTGGCCGTAAGCCATCATTATATAATTGGTTATGTCTACGATGTTGTTTATCGGGCGCAGGCCTATCACGCGGAGCCTGTCTTGCAGCCATGCCGGGCTCTCCTTGACCTCGCAATCGGTTATGCTTACGCAGGCATAGCGTTTGCAGGCGTCATGGTTCTCTATTGTCACCTTTACAGGCAGGTCATTGTTGTCAACGGCGAAACCATTGCAGTCAGGACGATGCAGCGACGTTTCATAGCCATTGCGTACCAACCATGCGTAAAGGTCGCGCGCTACGCCCCAGTGAGACAGCGCGTCGGCACGGTTGGCGGTTATGTCAATCTCGATGAGCCAGTCGCTCTCCAAGTTGTAATATTCCGCCGCAGGCTGGCCTACCTTTGCGTCTTCCGGCAACACTATTATGCCATCATGGCTTGTGCCCACGCCTATTTCGTCTTCGGCGCATATCATGCCGTAACTTTCAACGCCACGCAGTTTGGATTTCTTTATCACAAATTCCTTGTCGCCATCATACAGGACGCAGCCCAAGTCGGCCACTATAACCTTCTGCCCTGCGGCAACGTTCGGAGCTCCGCATACTATCTGCGACGGCGTTTCACGCCCAAGGTCAACCGTTGTGACATGCAGATGGTCTGAATTCGGGTGGGGTTCGCAGGTAAGCACTTTGCCTACATACAAGCCTTTAAGTCCGCCCTTGATGCTCTGCACTTCCTCCAAGGCGTCTACTTCAAGTCCGGTAGATGTAAGGGCGTCGCAAACTTCTTGAGGCGTAAGGGTGAAATCAACGTATTCCTTAAGCCATTTATAAGATATGTTCATCGCGAATTGATTTATGCAATTTTTAAACCGACCGCAAAAGTAGTAATTTTTAATCACTTACACAAAAGTTTGCGGTAAAAACAACAGGTTGTGCCTTAATCGTGCTTTAAACGTGGCGGCAATGATTACCGCCATGAAAGCCAGACTACTCTCATACCCGTCATGGTGCGTTGTTTTTGCAGATAGACGTACAACGTCTGCGGTTCTTCTACGACCTTGCGCCTAAGGCTGGAGGCGTTGAGAAGATGCAGCCCGTCATCATGCCACACGGCGAAGCCTATGTGCTGTATGTCAAGTCCTTTCAGCGTGGTGGTAAGGGCTATGATGTCACCGTCTTTTACCGTGTTCCGTAATAAAGACGTATTCTTTACTGCGGATTTAGGAATGTATTTGAATGCCAGCTTGTTAAGGCTTCTTTCCGTTTCTGCTATTTGCGGCACGTATTCAGGGTTTTCCTTCAGCATTTTGTATTTGCTTGGGTATGTTGACATATAATATACGTTGATTTTCTGAGTTGCTGAAAACGGTGGCACCGGCGACTGTATCTCACGGCACAAGCCCTTGGCTGTGTTGTCTTCTATCCAGTCAGTAAAGTAATGCAGTCGGCTTACATAATGTGGAACACCACCGCCACGGTAACGTATCTTCTGCAAATTGGCGCAGAATGCACCGAATGAATAGGCTTTTTGCCTGACGCACATGGTCAGGGCCACAACGTTTTCTACATACGTGGTACAGTCAAGCTGCCTAAGGTTGACAACAAGACGCTCGCGCTTGTTTACTTCAAGAGTGTGCGCCACGTAAGGCAGGCCAAGCAATTTGCGTGCAAAATATATCGTGAAATTCGTCCCTTCCGCCTGGAGGCGTGCGCTGTTGAGCAGTGAAACGACCTTCATGCTGTCCGATTTGCTGTATTGTACATACTCCGCGACACTTTGTTTGACGCTGTTTTCATTTGATGAGGCATGTTGCCATGTCGGCTTTTCGCCACAGACATGCACACAGGCAAAGACCATGCAGAAGGCCGTTGATATGAGAATGCGATATGATTTGTTCATGAACAATTTATATTTGAAGATGCTTGTATTTGTAAAAGACCGTCAATAGCGCCCTCAAAGGCCGTCTTTGACCGGGTTAAAGACGGCCTTTGAGAATGCCAAAGACGGCATATTGGAAAGCGTATTGAATGAAAGCTTGTCAGAATTTGCCTAAAACCCTGTCCATCACCCAGTTAACAGGAGTGGTCGAGACGCTCGTACATGAGCATACGCCTATACCCTGCAAGTCTTCAATCACGGCTTTTATTATCGGCAGCTGCACGTATGGAGGGTTGGGTACGGTGATGCTTGTAGTGCCTTCGCTTGTCACGAGCTGGATAGGGTCGTAATTGTAAACCGAGAAACACAGCATTCCCTTGTCCCCGATTACTTCTATGCGGTCCTCCTTGGCCGACTTATGTCCGACGAAACACCACGAGCCGCTTCCCGGCAGTCCGCTCTCAAAGCGGAAACACGCACTGACGCTGTCTTCTGCCTGATACAGGCCGGCGCGGTTGGCGCACATGCCTTCTGCCTCGACTATGACCCCAAACAGGTCTTGCAGCAAGTCGAGCTGGTGAGGAGCAAGGTCGTAGAAGTAGCCGCCGCCGGCAATGTCGGGCTGCAAACGCCACGGAAGGGTTGCTCCTGCCGAGTAGTCAAGGTCGCGTGGAGGGCAAGAGAACCTTATTTGTACGTTCATTATGTCGCCAATCACTTTTTGTTGTATGATGTCCTTCACCTTCTTAAAATATGGCAGGTATCTTCTGTAATATGCCACGAAGCAAGGAACTCCCGTCTGTTCGCTTACACGGTTTATCCTCGCGCAATCGTCATAATTGGCCGCCAACGGCTTTTCCACATAGACAGGCTTGCCGGCACGCATCGCCATAATGGCGAATGTGGCGTGGCTTGAAGGCGGCGTGGCTATGTAAATGGCGTTTACGTCAGGGTCGTTGATAAGCTCTTGGGCGTCGGTGTACCATCTTTTCACATGGTGGCGTTCGGCGTATGAGCGTGCCTTGTCGGCGTTGCGGCTCATCACGGCAATCACTTCAGAGCCTTCAACATCATTGAAGGCAGGCCCCGACTTCTTTTCTGTAACTTCGCCGCAACCTATAAATCCCCATTTTAGAAGTTTCATTACATTATTATATTAGATGTATTGTTTTTATAAAAATGGCAAACTGCCATTTGATTGGCGTACATGGAGATGACCGCGTCGGGCATATCTCCATCCTACAACCGCTTATTTTCGGGCAAAGTTAGCAAATTTTATCCATATCATAGTTTCATATTATTAAGAATATTGCTACCTTTGTGGCAAAAATACAACATTTGACGCATTGTCGGGGTTAAAGCGAAAGCTAAACAACCATCAGATACGTCAATGCAATATAAAAACACATTAGCATGGATAATCTAAAACAAGCCTCGATAAGCAAAAGCCGCAGCTACACGGCTTGCCTGTCTGAAGCGCACAGCATGTTCTTCGACAATGTCCGAACCATATTCAGCCGTACTTGGATTTACTGCCTTGCATTGGCTCTTGTGTCGGCCATGTATCTGTCACTCTATATACACGTCATGCTTTATGGTAACAATACAGGAGTTACAATAGCGTTGTGCGTGGCGTCACTTGTAACCTTGGCAGCTGAAATAGCATATTACGCAAAGGTAATTAGCCTCGTTAATGGTCGCCCGATGAAATGGAACATCGCAAGATGCACCAACATAGCGGCCTGCTACATAGCATTTTGCGTTGTGCTTGTCTCGGTTTATGCTTTCGTGGCTTATGGCGTGGTTATGGCCAAACAGCCAGTTAGTTTGGTGGAGATGCAGCCTCTTTTCTACATATTTGGAGGTGTGTCCATAATTGTAATGTTTCTATTGCTTCCGTTCATATATGTGGCTATGAAGTATCTTATGGAACCAGAAAGCAGGCTTGGTAAGATAATATTCAAGTCATATAAAACCGGATTGCGCCATTGGGGACTGATATTCACGGCATTGTTCATTGCTACACTTTGTGCTTCAGTCTGCGCAGTGCTTGTCTCAATACCTATGTTCATAGTCTTGGCCGCAAATTCATTTTCGGTATATGGTGTGAACTTCATCGGCGACCCTACCGGCCTGCCGTCTTATTTTACGGAAATACAGCTTGTTGTTTTCACACTGACGTTTTTTATATGGGAATATGTAAATATCTTTATCCTTTTTGTATGTTATTTCCTTTATGGCAGCATAAGTACGAAGGAAAAAGAAAAGAAAGAGTTGGTTAAAGAACTAAAAGGTTGAAATAACGGCTATGGGAAAACAACGCATCTTATTTATCGACCGTGACGGAACGCTTGTTGAGGAACCGTATGACGAGCAGGTGGATTCGTTTGACAAATTGAAGTTTGTAACCGGGGTTTTCCGTAACTTGGGCTTCATACGTTCACGCCTTGATTTCCGCTTTGTCATGGTGAGCAATCAGGACGGTTTAGGTACAAGTTCTTTCCCCGAAGAAACGTTTTGGCCTATACATAATTTCATTCTGCAAACTCTTGCCGGTGAAGGAATTACTTTTGACGATATTCTTATAGACCGCCATTTTCCCGAAGACAACCATCCTTGCCGTAAGCCAGGAACAGGTATGCTTACCGAATATTTGAACAATCCGGAATATGACATAAAAGGAAGCTTCGTCATAGGCGACCGCGACACAGACCGACAACTTGCTGAAAATATAGGTTGCAAGGCTCTTATACTCGGTAAAGACGGCATGACATGGGACAAAATAGCGGAAATATTATTCGCCGGTGAACGTGTGGCAGAAGTAAAAAGGACAACCCATGAAACCGATATTCATGTGTTGCTGAATGTTGACGGGACTGGCAAATGTGACATATCTACCGGTATAGGCTTCTTTGACCACATGCTTGAACAGATAGGCCGCCATGGAATGATGGATTTGGTTATACAGACAAATGGCGACCTTCACGTGGATGAGCATCATACAATAGAAGATACAGCCATTGCATTGGGTGAATGCCTGAACAAAGCTCTCGGCGACAAGCGCGGAATGGAACGCTACGGCTACTGCCTGCCTATGGATGATTGCTTATGTCAGGTTGCACTTGACTTTGGAGGCAGGCCATGGCTTGTATGGGATGCAGAGTTCAAACGGGAAAAAATCGGTGAAATGCCAACTGAAATGTTTTTCCATTTCTTCAAGAGCCTTAGCGATGCCGCCCGCATGAACCTTAACATCAAAGCCGAAGGACAAAACGAGCACCACAAGATAGAAGGCATATTCAAGGCTTTGGCACGAGCACTCAAAATGGCTGTTAGGCGTGATATATACCATTATGAGCTTCCTACAACCAAGGGCATGTTGTGAGAACTTTATTATATCCATGCGCTAAAGCATGAATACGAACCTAGCTGAATAGTATAGCTGGATAGCCAATACGTATATAGGGAACAACGGAGCGGCCATGACAATGCCTCCATACAGACTTTTGAAAATGTCTCCGATGTTGGTTAATGTGCCGTTTGTTATTCCGTAAGTTAAAGACATTACAGTGACGGCAAACGCCAATAACGCCACTGCTGACGCACTGAATGCACTTGGAAACAGACTTCCAGACAGGCCGAGAAGAACCGCATGTGGCACAAAGGCAAGCAGGACAATTGTGAATGTAAAAGCGATGAGCACACAAAGTGCTGTATATAAAGCATGACGCTCTCGGCGACCAATGTCGGAACCGTTGAACAATGATACTATAACTTTATTCAAACCGCTTTTTGCAAGAGCACCGTATGCCATGGAGCATAGTATAATCCATGCAAGCAAACTGCCTGATATATTGTCAACGAATGTGCCCAAGAACCATCGTATGCCTTCACCGCTAAGCAAAGACCTTAGCGGTAAAGATGGCATAACCGTTACAATTGCCCACGATAATAAGACTAAGACCACCTGCAATATGGCTAATGCAGCCGCAACGCCAGGCAAAACATTCCGTTTCATACCGTATTCCGTAATTTATGGGCATTCATTATAACTTGTATCAATTATCGTCCGGATGTAAATTGTCCGCATCAAGTATATGCAGTTCGATAGCCCTTGTAACAAGTCGTGTGGCATTGACACCGATACCGCCATTGCCGTTAGGAAACAGTTTACGTACAAGCTCATTTTGCCTTTTCTCCAGACTTTTCACACCGAACGGCATCCCGTGCAGTCCTGTTATCTGTTCTTTGGTATATCCCAAGGCAAGATGACGTAAGAAACGTTCGTCATATTCGTCTATCTCATAATTTATGAGTGCCTCTTGGCGCATTATCTGGCTGTTCACGCTTTGCTTGAAACGCTTTATAATCACTTCGAGTATCGGCTGGTTGAACACAAGCTTGCGTCCACTCATCACGCTGGCAATGTCACCTCGTGTAAGCAGTTCTCCACTTTTTAGTATTATCCCGTCGCATCCTGCGTCAAGCGCGTCTACCCACAACTTCTCATTCAGTATTTCACCTGTGAAGATGAGTATTTTTACATCTCTGTGTACTTCCTTCGTGTGGCGGCATATCTCCACTCCAACCGTAGTGGAGCCGCCAAGTCCCAAGTCGAGCAGCACAAGGTCAGGCTTCTGCTGCTTCATCAAGCGCCAATATTCTGCCTCAGTGCTTGCTGTACCTATGATTTCAGCTTCAGGCACATCGTTTTTCAGTATGCCTTCGGTGCCTTTCAGTTCCAACGGTACATCCTCAACTATTATGACACTAAACTTTTCCATATTCATTGATACTTGTATATTTACCCGGTTATTATATTGCCGGTTTCGCAAAAACAAGATGTATAGATATGCCTCCGCTTGCCAATGGCTTTACCGTTATTCCGCATCCGTGGAGGTTGGTCTGCTCCGCTATTTCACGCAAAACTTGCCTGCAAATCATGAACGGAATATTGTGTACTGCCGGTGAAAAGAGTTCCCTGCATTGTCCTTCCGTAAGCTTTATTTCATTACTTGTAAACTCGATTGTCAGATACCTTGAGCCTAACGGCGATGTCGTCACAGACGAGTATGTACACTGGCATTGACGTTTGAGAACGTCAAACAAATATACTATAAGAGCCTTGTCACCAAGCACATATATGTCAGTTCCGAGCAAGCTTTTCAGCGGAACCGGCTTGCATTCAAAGTTTATTGCATCAGCCTGCCGCTTTACTTGTTTGCATAAGATTGAGTATAAGTCCTTGTAATATGCCACAACTTCGCTAACTGCATCAACGTTGGCATTTGAATTGAGCAACAAGCGGCTTATCTGTGAAGGGTAATACATCGTCTCATGTTTAAGTGTGCTCAAGCCATTGTCTATTACGTTGTTACAGACGTGCAACTTATCTTTCTCATATGATACTCTACGCAGTTCGTCTTCCGTGAACTCTATCGATTGGCGTTTTGCAATTCTATGCTTCACTGCATACTGCAAAGCTGTCTTTATTTTCATCATGATGCCATTCAACTCCTCAGGGTATTTTGACGTATCCACGGTGCTTATCATGTCAAGTTTTTCTTCGTCGGCCATGGTTGAAAGCAATATCTTATTGACATTGCGTATGTTGTCAGCACACAGGCGATAATACAGCACACGGCGGTAATACAGGAAGTAAAATGCAAAGACCGCAGCGGCAAGCATCACTACAAGCACTACCACTGCGACTGTCTTGTTGGTACCTGCGGCCTGCATTGTCAGACAATATTCTTCAAGCCCTTTGTTGTCGGCCGAACGTTCTTTGAACAGCCGTGTATAAACCATATTGTTGTATTCGTACAAATCCCATCGGTGTAGAGCAAGTGCCGCTACGGCGCTTTCGTTGCGAATGTCGAGGATTATGTCGTAGTCGGTCATGACCTTGTGTAGGAGCCATTGCAATTCTGCCGGCATGGCTGCACCGTTGTCTGTCGCTACCATAAGATGCTTTCCACCGGGATGCAATGACAGATAATAACGGTTAAGGCATACACGCGCCGAGTCTGCAAAGGCGAGTGTTCTTTCATAGCTTCCTGACAGGTTGCAATAATAAGCAGAGTCGGCGTATGCCCCGGCTTCACGCAAAAGCTTTGCGTCATTGGAAGCCGATAAATCCACACTGTATGTAAAGGCTAATAACAACGCCAGAAGTACACGCATTACTCCATACGGTAGCCGGAAGTAGAACCTGCTGCCCCTACCATTCACGCTCTCGGCCGACAAGCTGCATACATTGAATATTCGGCTTGTCTTTTTGTAGCGGTCAATGATACCTTTGCAGTTCATGAGCCCGAAGCCATGCCCGTTAGTAATCTTATGGCTGAATATTCCAGACAGTTCACTCTCCGACATTCCTATACCGGTGTCACTGACTGATATTTCTACATAGTCAGCGGCTTTGACTGCCGATATGTTTACAGTGCCGCCCTTTTGCGTAAATTTGCGTGCGTTGTCGGCAAGCGTGTTCAGCATGAATACGGTTAAAGCCTTGTCTGCCTTGACAACAGCGTCGGTCTGTTCCACTTCGAGGCTTATGCCTTTGAGACTGAACGACATACCAGACTTTGACAATATTGCAAACACATCCTGAAGGGCAAAACTCTCTATGTGCAAGTCAAGATGTCCCTGGCGCAACTGTATCCAGTGTGTGAGTACGGCGTTGTATTCGCCTATTTTACCTGCAAGCTCGGCCATATAAGCAAGGCGTGCTTGGCGAACATCGTCTGTATCGTTGCCGTTTTTCAATCTTTCCGCCTCGTTGATAATCCGGTCAATGAGCGGCATTATGCTGCTTGCCAAAAACACTTTTGCTTTATTGTCGAGCGTACGTCTTTTGTCTTTTTCCAGCTGCAATTTAGTTAATGATAGTTGCCCTATCAGCTCTTCGAGCCTGCTGTCGAGGTCAGAATCCTCTTTCTTTCTGGCTTGTTCCCAATTTCGCAACGGTGCGAGTAAATCATCTAAGTATGCAGCTCCGCGCCGGTGTTTTCCCCTTTTATCGAGCACGTACATCAGGACTCCCACAGCCGTTGCCAGAGTTAAAATTGCGACTATTAACCAATTAAGTTCGCTCGAAGTTCGCTCCAACTGCTCGGCGCGAGCTTCAAGCTGTCTGTCTTGCCTGGTGTACTCTTGTATGTCGAGATAGGCATTCCGGTTTATGTCGCTGTTGTTTTTGTCATTCATGGCAGAGTACACCATGCTAAGACACTTCTTTATACTGGCTACGAGGTCAGGTGCCCTGTTTATAGTTTTATCAGTGTAAAGTGCATTTTCAAGGCAAATGAGTGACGAATGATAGTCACCAAGCGCGAAATAGCATTGTGCCAATGTCCTGTATGCACCTGCTATCTGATACACGTCGCCATATGCTTTAAACATGTTGAGTGCCCTTTGCGCAAAGTATCCGGCCAACAAGCTGTCGGGCATGTTGTCATCATTGATGTAGGCCAAGGCCGCTTTGTTGTCGCGTGCCAATTGCAATCCGGTAGTGCGGTCAAGCAAGTGTTCGCTTATTGCTTGCAGGGCGTTGGCTTGCCAATACACCATGCCGCTGCGTTTGGCAAGCACGTAGCATTTCATAAGGTATTCAAACTCCCTTTGAGCCGTAGCAGCCTGCTTTCCGCCAAGTATGCCGCCACTGCCTATTTGATACAGGTAAGCGGCATATTGCGCCGTGTCTGATTGTATGCCTTCAGCCGGGTCAACATGTTTCATTGCTTCAGCCGACTGATGCTGAAGCCCGACATAATAATAATAGGTGGAGCTGACAATAAGATATTCGGTCCGTGCGTACACATAACGCTGCTTCATGCGGCAGTCCATGCCATCCTTTTCTTCCTCAATACGCCTTATGCGCCTTATTGCACGCTCACGGTAGTAGTAAAAGTCTTTGTTGCGCGACTGGCGTTGGCACAGGCGCATGTGCTGCACATCGGCCACAAGCTGTTCTACCTGGTTGTCTGTTGCGGCCAAAGCGCTGTCAAGGCGGGCTGCAGCAAGACCATAGTCCATCTGGGCAATGTCGGCAAAGGCGAGGTTGTTATACGCCTCCGCCCTACCCGACGGATACCCGGCAGCCAAAGCAAGTGCTTTTAAAGCGAAGCTGCTAACCGAGTCTATGTTGCGGTAATGGTAAGTGTATGCCAAATCGTTCAGCCTGTCTACTCCGGCGTCGCCATGCCGTGTACAAGCCGAAAACAGAAAAAGGCCCAATAGGCCGGCAAGCACTATTGGGCCTTTGAGTATGCGTATGTCAAGCGCGAGCCTTGGCAATGTAACCCAACGCCTCCTTACACTTGTCGGTTATTGCCTGCCAGTCGCCTGCGGCCACTACGTCCTTGGGGAACAGCTTTGAGCCCATGCCAACGCAGAACACGCCGGCCTTGAACCAAGAAGTAAGGTTCTCTTCGTCAGGCGATACACCACCGGTCACCATCAGCTTCGACCAAGGCATCGGGGCAAGCAGTCCTTTTACCAACTTCGGGCCGAGCACGTCGCCGGGGAATACCTTGCACAGGTCGCAACCCTTCTCCTGGGCGAAACCAATTTCAGACACGCTGCCGCATCCTGGGGTATATGGAATAAGGCGGCGGTTACAAACTGTTGCTATGTCGGGATTGTACAACGGACCTACCACGAAGTTGGCACCCAGCTGGATGTACAGTGCAGCCGTGGCCGGGTCAACAACAGAGCCTACGCCGAGTGCAAGCTCGGGGCATTCTTTTGCGGCGAACTTAACCACTTCGCCAAACACCTCGTGGGCGAAGTCGCCGCGGTTGGTGAACTCGAACGCGCGCACGCCGCCGTCGTAGCAAGCTTTCACAACCTTCTTTGCTATTTCCACATCCTTGTGGTAGAATACGGGCACCATTCCCGTAGCGCCCATCTTCTGCAATACTGCTATCTTATCAAACTTTGCCATAATGTCTTTTTTAGTTAAGAATTAAGAGTTAAGAATTAAGAAATCATTTGCTATGGCATTCCATTCTTCATCCTTAATTCTTAGCTCTTAATTCTTAAAATTCTTAGCTCTTAATTCTTAATTCTTAACTTTTAATTCTCATCATCTCTGCACGCGTCCCGAAGCGTCGCCGCCTGCAAGGTTCTCCACCTCGGCAGCCGACATCAAGTTGAAGTCGCCAGGTATGGTATGCTTCAAAGCCGAAGCGGCAACGGCAAACTCGAGAGCCTTGCCCTGGTCGCCGGGATATGTCAACATGCCGTGTATGAGGCCACCAGAGAACGAGTCTCCACCGCCTACGCGGTCGATAATTGGCAATATGTCGTAACGCTTGCTCTGGTAGAACTCCTTACCGTCGTAGATAAGCGCCTTCCAGCCGTTATGACTTGCAGAGAGCGACTCACGCAGAGTTGACACAACATACTTGAAGCCGAACTCCTGCATCATGCCCTTGAATATGCCGTAGTAACCCTCGGCGTCAGTCTTGCCGCCCTCAACGTCGGCCTCAGGCTTGAAGCCGAGGCAGAGCTGTGCGTCCTCCTCATTGCCTATGCACACGTCAACATACTTCATCAACGGTTTCATGATGCTTTGCGCCTTCTCCGAAGTCCACAGCTTCTTGCGGAAGTTAAGGTCAACGCTTACGGTAACGCCGTGACGCTTTGCAGCCTCGCAGGCCAGGCGGGTCAGCTCGGCAGCTTTGTCGCTTATGGCCGGAGTGATGCCGCTCCAGTGGAACCACTGCGCGCCTTCCATAATCTCGTCGAAGTTAAAGTCTTCGGGGTCAGCCTCTGATATTGCGCTGTGTGCACGGTCGTATATAACCTTAGAGGGGCGCATACATGCTCCGCTCTCCAAGTAATATATGCCCACACGGTCGCCACCACGGGCAATATAGCGCGTATCAACGCCATAACGGCGCAGCGCATTTACGGCGCACTGGCCTATCTCGTGCTTGGGCAGCTTGGTTACGAAGTAAGCCTCATGCCCGTAGTTGGCAAGACTTACGGCCACGTTGGCCTCGCCTCCGCCGTAAACCACGTCGAACACGTCGCTCTGTACAAACCTCTTCTGTCCGGGAGAAGACAGGCGGAGCATTATCTCGCCCAATGTTACTACTTTTGCCATTTTCTAATGTTTTAGTTTTTTGATGTTAATAGATTTATATTAGATTTGTTTTTTGGTTTACAAAGTTAATACTAAAATTTGTCATGAGCAAAGAAAAGGACAAAAAATCACATCTTTTCATATACTATGCGAAGCCGGAAATAAAACTGACGGCATAAAAATGATGTATCAAAAAGCAATGTAATTCACCGAAATGCAAGCATTGTGTCAAAATGAGAATGTACGACATTTCTGTCAAAATAGAAAAATGAGGACAGTATGGGCTGTTCTTTTTGTCGCCAAAAGAGATTGATATTGTTCTGTTTTTCGGCAAAAGAAGCGGTAAAAGCGGTCTTTTAGCATGTGAAAGACCATCTTCAGGCACGGGAAAGGCCGTCTTCTCGGCTGACGGATACCGTATTCGTCGCCAACAAAGGCCGTTTTTACAGTTTCCAACAGTCGTTTTTGTTGCACACTTCAGCTGTTTTATCTGTAACGTTTTGATTTTATGGTTTTTAATATTGCACACTCTATTTTCGCGTATTTACGTCCGAAGGATAAATATTTTGCAACGAGGCCGTTCTACGACGTCAAGCAAAATCAAAGTGTAAGGGATATTGTCGTTCCGACGACAATCAGCACAAAGCCGAATGTACGTATCAAGAATGGCGCACGCCAATAGTGGTACACATACGCGTACGCCTGCCGATATGCCGGTGTTTATTCCTTGCGACAAGCCCCAATTACATAATAATATATAAAACTGGCCGTAAGCGTCAAGTTTACCGTTTTTTATTGCTACATTTGCAATACAATTGTCATACATGAAAAGTATCTGATTTCAAACGATATCGACTAAAACTTAAATTGTAATGAATAAATCACTGATTACCAGTATCTTTACACTGTGTACTACGTTTGCCGTGCAGGCGCAGGAAACGGTCAACGTAACCGTGACAAACGGCAGCGGAAAAGATAGGAAATGCGCCCCCGTCGTGCTTCGGCTCGACAAGTTCGGCATGGACGTAAGGTCGGCATTAGTTACTGCCGACGGTACTGAAACGCCCTGCCAGCTTGACGATATAGACCAGGACGGACGCGCTGACGAGCTGTGCTTCCTCGCCGACGTTGGTGCCGGAGCGCAGCGCAGATTCTGCGTGACGCTGTACGAAACGGGGAAGCCACGCACCTACGAGCCGCAGGTGTATGCTGAGATGCTGCTCAAAAACAAGAAGATTAAGGCTGAAAACAAGCAGAACCTGTATATATCCGGACTGACGGTTGACAACGGCACAAACCCGTACTGGCAGCTGCACCACCACGGAGCAGCCTTCGAGAACGAGCTGGTAGCCTACCGCATATACTTCGACCACCGCCAGACGGTTGAAATATACGGTAAGTATCGCCGTGGACTGGAGCTTAAGCAGACGCAGTTCTACCCTGATGCGGAACAGAAGGCGGCCGGATATGGCGACGACGTGCTATGGGTCGGCTCCACACTGGGGTTAGGCACGCTGCGTGGATGGGACGGGCATACGCCTACGATGCTTGACAACGTAGAGCAGCGCAGCCAAAGGATAATAGCACGCGGCCCTGTGCGTACCATCATTGAAGTGAAGGACAAGGGCTGGACCCCACTGACCGAAGCTCCCGGCGTCACGCCTGTGGATATGACGGCGCTGTACACGCTGTATGCGGGTAGGCGCGAATGTTCAGTTGACGTAAAGCTTGACGGAGCTACCGATGGCATGAGGCTGGCCACAGGCTTCATCAACGTAAAAGGTTCTACGGAGTTTTCCGACAAGAGAGGGCTGCGCGGATGTTGGGGGACGGACTGGCCGGTATCTGCAAAAGACAGCATTGGGCACAAGCGTGAGACCGTTGGATTAGGCATATATATCCCAGAAAAGTACATTGTGAGCGAAGAGCCTGCCGATAAACACAACTATGCCTACGTAGTAAAGCCTGTTGAGGGAGAACTGCATTACAAGATAACTTTTGGCAGCGACAACGAGGCATTTGGTTACCACAGCCGTGAGGAATGGTTCGCTTATCTGAGGGATTGGAAGTCTGACATGGAAAAACCTATGGAGATAGCGATTGAAAGTAAAAAATGAAAAGCGGAAACTCCACAACCTCAGTAAGGCTTTGGGGATTTCACATTTTAGCTTTTACCTCTTAACTTAAATGGGTTTGATTAAGCGCATAATAAAGATAATGGTATGGGGCGTCGTTGGATTATATCTGGCGGCGGTGATAATGGTGCGCACGCCTCTTGTACAGCAATGGCTTGGAGGAAAGGTTGCGGCGGCCATAGGCAAGAAACTTGACACGAGGGTTACTGTAGACAAGGTGCACCTTGGACTGGTGAACAGGTTTGTAGTTGACGGTATTGACGTGTACGACAAGGATGACCGGCTCATGATAAGTGCGTCGCGTATAGCCGCCAAGATTGACATAGGCCGACTTGTCGGCGACGGACGTGTACTCGTGTCGTCAGCGCAGGTTTTCGGTTTCAATGGCGTGTTTTACCAAAAAGACGGCCGGACAAAACCCAACTACCAGTTTGTGCTCGATTCGCTTGCTTCCAAGGATAAAAGCAAGAAAACAGACCTTATGGTCAGCATAAATTCGCTCGTGGTTAGACACGGCGCAATAAGGTTTGACCGTTACGACATACCCCCTACTCCAACGCGCTTCAACACTGCGCACATAAACATAAGCGACATAAGCGCACATATAATGATACCCTATTATACGGCAGACAGTTCTGCCGTGTCGTTGAAGAAGCTGTCAATGAAAGAAGCATCGGGGCTTGACCTGCGCAAGTTAAACTTCGACCTGAAATATGACGGTACGCACGCATTGCTGACAAACTTTAACCTGTTGCTGCCAAACACGACATTCGGAATAAACAGGCTGGAAGCCAGATATAAAAAGCAGGACGGCAAACCTGACTTGGCTACGTTAAGGTATAATGGAGAAATAAAGTCGGCAAAGGTGACATTGGCCGATGTCGCGTACCTTGTTCCGGAATTAAAGACGTTCACCACTCCGCTATATATAAGCACAACTTTCAACGGTACGTCCACACAGGCAAACATGTCTGCAGTCAACATACATACGGCTGACGGTGGCATCAAACTCGCAGGACACGGACGGATTGTGCATACAGGACAAGGAACGGCATGGGATGCACAGATTGGTACACTTGACTGCACTGCCGAAGGCATAAAGCAGACGATTGAAAAACTGCCATTAGGCGGCAGCAAACTGCAAGAGACGCTGACGCGTCTTGGTGACATACACTATAATGGCGGCATCGGCGGCAAGCAAGGCAGCCTTCACGCCGACGGTATGCTGGATAGTGGCATAGGCCAGGCAAGACTGAATATCAAGCAACATGGCACACTTATTGAAGCACATATAAGCACAGGTGGGCTTGATGTCGGCAGCCTGTTGGACAACGACAAACTGGGAATTCTGGCTACTACGGTAAACATTAGTTGTGAAACGAGCGGTACAGGCATCTCAAGCATACGTGTAGATGGCAAGTTTCCACGTATCGACTATAACGGTTATTCATACACAAACATTACTGCGGATGGCATATATGACAAGACCACGTTCAACGGCACGCTTGGTATGGATGACCCCAACGGACAAATCAGTATCAGCGGTAACATGAAATTCGGAACCGCACAAGTTGCCAACATTAAAGCGGAGATAAGAAAACTCAACCCGGCAGCCCTGAAAATAACCGACAAGTGGAAAGATGCAAAATTCGACCTCGACATCAGTGCTGATACACATGTGTCAAACAAAGAGGACAATCTATTCAAAGGGCGTATTAGCATAAAGAACCTCACCATGTATTCGGACGAGAAGAAATATATGCTCGATAGCCTTACCTTGACAGCTATGAGCGGCAGGCTCATGATGGATAGTGACTTCGGCAAGGCCTACTTGGTTGGCAAGTACAAGCTCGCCACATTATACCAAAGCATCCATAACATGTTGCACTCAAAACTGCCGTCCGTCTTCAACGGCGGTAATAAAGCAGACAATAAGTTCACATTAAAGGCAGAGATAACAAAGTCAGATTGGCTCAATGCCCTATTGGGTGTACCGCTCGAATTTGGCTCGCCGCTGCGTATAACTGCCGGACTGGATGACAGCCAAGGAACGATGAACCTTGTATGTACTTCTGACAAACTTACATATGACGGCAGTCCGTATGAAAATGTAACAATAACGTCAACAACCGATGTTGACGTTATGTCAATGAATGGCAGCGTGAGGAAAGTAATGGACAACGGACATAAGTTAGACCTTACACTGCGTGCTGATGCGGCGTATGACAGGCTCACCACGTCGGTAAACTGGGACAACAACCAACCAAAGCCAATGAAAGGACAGCTCAATGCCGAGACAACATTCGTAAATAAGGAAGGAGGACTGCGCGATATAGTAATCGAAGTAAAACCCTCTAACGTATTGGTAAATGACACGGTGTGGAACGTTTTACCTGCCGACATATTGTATAGCAACGGCGACCTTGCCATCGAGCATTTCGCCATAGAACATAACAGGCAGCACATAAAGATTGACGGGAAGGCGACAAAAAGTGCCAACGACTCCATTACAATTGACATGCAGGATGTAGACGTAAGCTACGTATTAGGCCTTGTCAATTTTCACTCTGTCGAGTTCGGAGGCCATTTGACAGGCAAAGCCTTTGTTAAGTCAGTGTTCTATGAACCAGACGCATACGCCAATCTCATGATAGACAGCTTTACTTTTGAACAAGGTAGACTCGGACGGCTTGATGCCAGCGTTAAATGGAACAAAGAAGGCAGGCAGATTGACATCGATGCACACGCAGATGATGTAAACGGGGCGCGTACCGTAATAAGCGGATACGTATCACCGGCGAACAACCGCATAGACCTTGGCATCACGGCTGAAGACACAAACATAGAATTCTTAAAAAGCTTCTGCGGCAATTTTATGGATGACATAAGAGCAAAAGCCAACGGTAAAGTAAGGCTACATGGTCCTTTCAACGCCATAAACCTGACGGGCACACTCGTTGCAGACGGTACGACGCTCATAACACCTGTCAACGTTGAATACACACTGGTTAACGATACGATACGATTTATGCCGGACAACATTGTATTCCGCTCTGATACAATACGCGACCGTAACGGAAACATCGGTATTGTAAATGGCGCATTGCACCATAAGCATTTGAGTCATCTGACATATGACATCAATATCGCAACGCATAACCTACTGTGTTATGACACAGACGGCTATGGCAACGACTCTTTTTATGGTACGGCATACGGCACAGGTACATGCTCCATAATGGGACGAGGGGGAAGGATTGACATTGACATAGACATTACTCCTGACAAAAACTCATTCATCGAATATAACGCTACCAGTCCGGAAGCAATAGCCGACCAACAGTTTATAACATGGCACGACAAGACCAAGCGTACAGTAAACACAGATTCTACCGCCGTGGTTATGCACACAGATACCATAAGCACAAAATCTGTTGGTGACATACCGTCAGATATGCACATCAACTTCATTGTGAACATGACACCTGACGCCTCTCTGCGTGTATTGATGGACAAGAATACTAACGACCGCATCTCATTGAACGGCAGTGGAACGATACGTGCAGAATACTTCAACAAAGGCTCGTTTGACATGTTCGGAACGTTCCTTATTGACCACGGCACATATACACTGACTATACAGAATATAATAAAAAAAGTATTCCAATTCAGTCAAGGCAGCACGATAATATTTGGAGGTGACCCGTATGACGCTCTGCTTGACCTGCAAGCTGTCTATACCGTAAATGGCGTGCCGCTGGCTGACTTGCAATTGGGAAACAGTTTTACGAGCAACAACGTCAGGGTAGATTGTCTCATGAATATTAGCGGAACACCACAATCGCCACACGTTGACTTCAACATTGACATGCCAACCGTCAACGAGGACGCAGAACAGATGGTACGCACTGTTATCAACAGCGAGGAAGAAATGAACCAGCAGGTTGTCTACCTGCTTAGTGTTGGACGATTTTACATGCCAGGCAGCAATAATTCCAATGACCAGGAACGGCAAAACCAGACAAGCTTAGCCATGCAAAGCCTTTTAAGCGGTACTATCAGCCAACAAATCAATACCATACTTGTAAGCCTTGTAAAGAACAACAACTGGACTTTCGGAGCCAATATCAGTACCGGAGACGAAGGTTTCAACAATGCCGAATATGAAGGAATTCTGTCAGGCCGCCTTCTCAACAACCGCCTCATAATAAACGGACAGTTCGGCTATCGCGACAACAAGAATGCCACAACATCGTTCATAGGTGACTTCGACATCAATTACCTGCTCCTGCCTAACGGCAATATTGCTTTGAAAGTGTACAACCAAACGAATGACAGATACTTCACCAAGTCTTCGCTGAACACGCAGGGTATAGGTATAATACTGAAAAAAGATTTCAACTCGTTGATGGAACTGTTTGGACTGAAAAGGAAACGAAATATAACAATACAAACCGAGCAAGACAAACGGTAATATAAAAACGGCGGACAAGCAATATTGCACATGCTTGTCCGCCGTTTTATATTTAAATAAAAGTCTGTCAACTGCCGAAAATAAAATTACTTGGCGTTCTCTATTTCGTAATTGTCGGGTTTTATCGCTGCAAAACGAAAATCTTTTTTATCAACATTCTTTATTGAATAATTGCCGGCCTTGACATATTTCTCTTTCATCTTCTTGTACTTCTTTTCTATATCCTTGCGTTTAAGGGCGAAACTTATTATGCAAGTCCGATGTTCTTGTCCAATGTTTGTAAAGTAATTTTTCAACTGATATGAATAGTTGTCGCGGCTTATCAAGAACTTTGTCTTATCGTTAATCCACGCACTGTCAATTTCTTGAATGTCCGTAAAATAGACTATTGAGTCATTAAACGAAGCTGAAAAGCCGAAAGCATATATCTTTGGCACGCATACGGCCTTAGCCGAAGCACTTGTAAATGAACCAACAGCAGCCACCAATACAATGGCAGCAATGATGTTTTTGCACAATTTCATACCTATTGTTTATAATTATCCTTATTGTTTGTTCTCACTTATTGTCCCAAATAAGACTTCAAGAGCTTGTTTTGGGTATTGTGGCGCAGCCGCCTTATCGCCTTTTCTTTTATCTGTCTTACACGTTCACGCGTCAGACCATACTTGTCTCCTATTTCTTCGAGTGTCATCTCCTGTTGGTTGATACCGAAAAAGGCTTCTATTATATTGCGTTCCCTCTCGTTCAATGTTTGAAGCGCACGGTTGATTTCTTCACGCAATGATTCCAACACAAGTTTTCTGTCTGCCATCGGAGAATCGTTGTTGGGCAACACATCCAAAAGGCTGTTGTCCTCACCGTCTGCAAACGGGGCGTCAACAGAAACGTGGCGACTGTTCACCTTCATTGCTTCCTCTATCTTGTCATGAGGAATGTCAACGTTGTCAGCTATCTCGTCTATGCTCGGGCGACGTTCATGCTCTTGTTCGAACTTGTTGAGTATACGGTTTATTTTGTTCACAGAGCCAACCTGGTTGAGCGGCAGACGTACTATGCGGCTTTGTTCGGCAATGGCTTGTAGGATGCTTTGGCGTATCCACCATACTGCATACGAGATGAATTTGAAGCCCCTTGTCTCGTCAAATTTTTCGGCCGCTTTAATCAGTCCAACATTTCCTTCGTTGATAAGGTCTGGCAGGCTTAAGCCTTGGTTCTGGTATTGCTTTGCTACGGAAACTACAAATCTCAAGTTTGCTTTCGTCAATTTCTCAAGCGCTTTGCGGTCTCCTTTCTTTATACGTTGAGCCAACTCTACTTCTTCTTCTACACTGATAAGCTCCTCATGGCCTATTTCTTGCAGGTATTTGTCCAACGAGTCACTTTCCCTGTTGGTTATTGATTTTGTGATTTTCAGTTGTCTCATTAGCATATAAATTTAAAGCAATTGCAAATTTAGTGATTTTTCATTTAATCGACAAACTTTTCCATCCTTTTTCTTTCAAAAATATTCAATGTGTAATATTAATGACAAAATCCCCATCCTGCCGTCTTGAGGATGGCAAGGATGGGGATTGGTACGCTTTTCAACTTATGATTTTACTCATTTTGAAGTGGTACGGCGAAGTAAGCCTTCTTTCCCGTAGGATAAATTCCTTGTATATAAAGTACCGGGTCTTTGCTTGTCGACGCGTCTTTCACTGCTTTTTGCAGGTCGGCTATGGTTTTCATAGGCTCGTCGTTGACTTTCTGTATTATGAAGCCCCTGTTTATGCCGGCATCCCTGAGGACACCGTTGTTCACCTTCATTACTACAAGTCCCGTGCTTATGTTAAGTTGTTTTTTCTCCGAAGTGTTTATTTCGCGGAAGTTTCCACCAAGGATGTCGAGGTCGGCTTTCTTCACTACGTTGGTATTGCCTTGCTCGTTCTTGAGTGTCACAGTTACGCTCTTGCTCTTTTTATCACGCATGTAAGTTATTGTAACCTTGTCTCCCGGACGCTTGTTGGCAAGATATTCCTGTAGCTCGGCCATCTTAGTAACCTTCTTTCCGTCAACTCCTGTTATGACATCGCCCTTCTGTAGTCCGGCTTCTGCTCCTGCGCCGCCGTCTTCTACGGAATCAACGTAAGCGCCCTGCATGGTTCCAAGGTCAACGTCCTTACCCTGCTCTTTCATCATGTCATGGTATACGCTTACATCATTGCCCCTCACTCCGAGTACGGCTCTCTGCACTGTGCCATACTTCTTGAGGTCGTCAACAACCTTGTTCATGATTGTTGTAGGTATGGCAAACCCGTAACCTGCAAAGTTTCCGGTAGAAGATACGAGCATGGTGTTTATTCCAACAAGCTCACCCTTTGTGTTTACAAGGGCACCGCCGGAGTTTCCGGGATTGATTGCGGCGTCTGTCTGTATGAATGATTCTATTGAATTGGGCCTGCCGCCTACGTTACGCGCCTTGGCACTTACTATACCAGCCGTGACTGTAGACTTGAGGTTGAACGGATTACCAACGGCGAGCACCCATTCGCCAACCTTCAATTCGTTGCTGTCACCGATGGTTATAGCTGGCAAATTCTTGCCGTCTACCTTTATAAGGGCAAGGTCTGTCGTTTTGTCAGCACCAATGATGCGCGCCGAAAATTCGCGGTTGTCGTCAAGCGTTACGGTCAGTTCGTCGGCACCCTCTACCACGTGGTTGTTGGTTACGATATAACCGTCAGGCGAGATGATGACGCCCGAGCCTGCACCTTCTTTCTTCGGAGTCTGGATTTTGCGCTGCTGCCTGCCACCGTTCCCGGGATTGCCGAAGAAGAAGTCAAACGGGTCAAATCCCCAAGGGTCAGAGTCCATTTCGACGGTTTGCACCTTGCTGTTCTGTAAATATTTGATGTGTACTACAGCAGGCAAAGCTTCCTCGGCAGCATACGTCAGGTCTACTGGCTGCGCCGCAGGCATGTTGTTCGTATTGGCATTCACCTTAATGAATGCTCCGGCTGAAAACACCACCGCGATAAGGCATATCGCATAAACGAAATAGTTAGATAGCTTTTTCATTTCCATTGTTATTTTCTTTTTAATTGGTACTTTCATTTTGATTTTCATAGCTGCAAATTTAGACGCAAATTTTGTTAATCTGTCATTTTGTCCTACAGATTTGTCCTCTTTTAACACAAAAAATATCACTGTTAACGGCTCTTAGTGAGACAAGGATATAATTTTACATTAGTTAGATAAAAGATGACTGACAACAGGCAATTTGTCCGATGGAAAAACGAAACATGGCATATCGCCTTGTCAAAGACCGTTAACAGCACGCCCAAAGGCCGTCTTTTGCATCTCAAAAGACGGCCTTTTATAAAATACTGGAAATCAAATGGTTACATTGCCGGTATGACTGACATGTTCAAGTGCCATGCCGTTACATAATTATATGTGGAAACGGTGTTTCCTCTTGGCCTTCCGCGGCGTAAACGGGCTGAACGAGCCGCCCGCGCCCTGCTTGCCGTCCCATCCCTTGACGGAAGCTCCTCCGTATGGAACTCCACGGTATTGGGCGTACCGTTGGCGTATTCCGTCCACATAGCCAACGGTTTCGGAGCCGCGCATATATCCGTGCCTGACAACCGGGTCGTTGTAAAATTCAGGCTTTTCCAAGGCCAAAATATAATAAGCCACGTCTTTCCACCTATGCGGATTGCGCCCGTTCTTGCGCGCCAAGGCCATAGCGTCTTGTACATGGAAGTAGCCACCGTTGTACGCGGCAAGCACGAACAGCTGGCGCTCGGCCTGGTTCTGTACGCTGCGGAAATATCCCGACAGCTCTCTCAAATATTCCGCGGCAGCGCGAACATTGTGTTCCGGGTCGTAAATTGACGAGCGCGGAAGGCCGAGATGGTCGGCCGTAGCAGGCATTATCTGCATCAGTCCGCAAGCTCCTGCCCATGAGCGCGCCTTCGGGTCGAAGCAAGACTCCTGATAACATTGTGCCGCCATGAGCCTCCAGTCCCATCTTGCCAACAGCGCGTAACGCTTGAACAGATGGTCGTAGTGTGATATTACGCCGCTCTGCCTGTTCAAGAAAGGTGAATATACATGCCTCTTGATGCTCTGTGCGGAGAACATGTAGCGTTCCTCGCGCTTGATGTCGTCATACATCGACGGCTTGAACCATGCGTCAAGGCTGTCTGCAAGTTCCTTATTCCCGTCGGCCACGGCCCATTGTATTCCCAAGGAATCCACTCCTGCTCCACAAAACAACAGCCCCTTGCCCGTATTCTGCTTCTTTGGCAAAGGTACGGCAATAAGGTCGGCATCGCCGTTTTCCAGGCGGCTTACCATTTCGGCCGTGTCCTTGCACACCTCAACGCGCAGCGATACGCCCAGTTTTTCGGCAAATTTCTCGCACAACAGATATTGTGTACCCATGCCACGGCCGCGGTAATCATAATAAGTTTCAGGGCCGGAAAGCGTAAGGATGATAAGTTCTCCGTTGCTTATAATGTCATCTACGGTAAAATTCAGGTTTTTCGGAACGCTGTCCTCTCCTACTTCACCCCACGGAGTAACTATCTTTTCCTTCTTCCCTTCAGAGCAAGAAAGCACAACCAGCATCGACACCATTATATATATGTATTGCAACAGGCGCGAAGAGGCTTGTCCAAATACCGTTATCATATCAGTGAAAGCAAAAGACTCGTTATTTACAGGGCACATCTTTATATTGACAAAAATACATGCAAAGACTGTAATTCTTATTATTTTGGGTACAAAAGTACAACAATTCTTGCAGATGTGCTTCAAAAAACGTACTTTTGCCAGACAATTTTAATTAATTTATAATTATGTTGCGCATAGCTGTACAATCAAAAGGGCGTCTGTATGACGATACGATGGGACTGCTGAACGAGGCAGACATCAAGGTAAGTTCGACCAAACGAACATTGTTGGTACAATCGTCCAATTTCCCGATAGAAGTTCTTTACCTCCGTGACGACGACATTCCGCAAAGCGTAGCCACCGGTGTGGCCGACATTGGAGTGGTCGGCGAGAACGAATTTGCCGAAAAGCATGAGGACGCAGAGATTGTATATCGCCTGGGATTCAGCAAATGCAGGCTATCGCTTGCCATACCAAAAGCCGTTGAATACAATGGTGTGGAATGGTTTGACGGCAAAAAGATTGCCACGTCTTACCCCGTAATATTGGGCAAGTATCTTGAGGAGAAAGGCGTAAAAGCCGACATACATGTGATAACGGGCAGTGTGGAAATCAGCCCGGGAATAGGTTTAGCCGACGGTATATTCGACATCGTAAGCAGCGGTTCTACCCTTGTCAGCAACAATCTGAAGGAAGTAGAAGTAGTAATGAAAAGCGAAGCCGTGCTTATAGCCAACAAACATTTGTGTGAAAGCAAACGCAAGACACTTGACGACATGCTCTTCCGTATAAAGGCTGTACGCAATGCAGAAGACAAGAAATACGTAAGGATGAACGCGCCGAAAGCCCGTCTGACTGAAATAATAAGCGTGCTGCCCGGTCTGAAAAGCCCTACCGTAATACCGCTTGCCGACGATGAATGGTGCTCCGTACACACCGTGCTCGACGAGGCACGCTTTTGGGAAATCATAGGGAAGCTGAAAGACATGGGCGCGCAGGGCATATTGGTAACTCCGATAGAGAAAATGATATTGTAACATACCATCGACCAAAGACACATCATTATGGAAAAATACATATATCCGCCACGCGACGAATGGAAATCGATAACTGCCAGGCCTCCAGTCGATACGTACCAGCTGCAAGATACGGTTCGCACTATACTGGAAGACGTAAGGCTTGGCGGCGACGATGCCGTTAAGCGGTATGAGAAAAAGTTTGACAATGCGCCGCTTGACAGCCTCATTGTGACGGAGGATGAAATCAACGAAGCCGTAAGGCAGACGCCTGAAGAATTACTGGACGCCTTAACCCTGGCTCATGACAACATCGGCAAATTCCACGCATCGCAACGTATTGCGGCAAAGAAGGTTGAGACCGCCCCGGGAGTAGAGTGCTGGCAAAGGAGCGTGCCGATAGAGAAAGTCGGCCTGTATGTGCCCGGTGGAACAGCCCCTTTGTTCAGTACGGTGCTCATGCTGGCTACTCCGGCCAAGATTGCAGGTTGCGGCGAGATTGTTATGTGTACCCCTCCGGGCAAGGACGGAACGGTAAATCCTGCCATATTGGCCGCGGCCAAGATAGCAGGAGTGCATAAGATATTCAAGGCCGGAGGCGTGCAGGCCATAGCCGCAATGGCATACGGCACGGAGAGCATACCACGGGTGTACAAGATTTTCGGCCCAGGCAACCGCTATGTCATGGCCGCCAAGCAGATGGTTTCGCTGCATGACGTAGCCATAGACATGCCGGCCGGGCCGTCGGAAGTATGTGTCATAGCCGACGACACGAGCAATCCCGCATACGTGGCGGCCGACCTCCTTTCGCAGGCGGAGCACGGCACTGACTCGCAGGTGCTGCTCATCACCACGTCTGAGACGCTTGCCGCCAATGTAGAAAACGAGATAGCAGCGCAGCTGAAAGCGTTGCCGAGACATGACATCGCCGCAAAGACGCTTGAAAACAGCAAGGTCGTAATAGTGAAAGACAAAGACGAAGCCATGGCCTTGAGCAACATGTATGCTCCGGAGCATCTTATCATCGCCACCGACGATTGCTTCACACTTGCCGACATGGTGGTCAACGCAGGCAGCGTATTCCTCGGCAAATATGCCTGCGAGAGCGCAGGCGACTATGCAAGCGGCACCAACCATACCCTGCCAACACACGGATATGCCACCGCTTATAGTGGAGTAAACCTCGACAGCTTCATCAGGAAGATAACCTTCCAGCACCTTACGGCCGACGGCATAAGGCACATTGGCCGTGCCGTGGAGGTAATGGCCGACAAGGAGAGCCTGTATGCGCACAAGAATGCCATGACTCTAAGGATAAAAGACATATTGAACAACTGACGACATGAGACCATTAGAACAATTAGTACGTCCCAACATACTTGCGCTGAAACCATACAGCAGCGCACGCGACGAGTTCGGAGGCAGAGGTGCAAAGGTTTTTCTCGATGCCAACGAAAATCCTTACAACACCCCGTTCAACCGCTATCCCGACCCCTTGCAGCGTGAATTGAAACGACGCCTGGGCGCCGTGAAAGGCGTTGCAGCAGAAAACATATTCCTCGGCAACGGCTCCGACGAACCGATTGACCTGGCTTACCGTTGCTTTACACGTCCGGGTATTGACAATGTTGTCGCCATCGAGCCAACATACGGCATGTACAAAGTATGCGCAGACATCAATGATGTGGAATACAGAACAGTGCTTCTTGACGACACATTCCAGACTACGGCCGACCGCCTGCTTGCCGCATGTGACAAGAATACCAAGCTGATATGGATTTGTTCGCCTAACAATCCTACCGGCAACAACATCGACCGGCAGGAAATAATAAAGACACTGGAAGGCTTTGACGGCATTGTCATCGTTGACGAGGCCTATTCCGACTTCTCCGGCGAGCGTCCGCTGCGCCTTGACTTGGAGAAATATCCCAACCTCATCGTGCTCAACACCATGAGCAAGGCATGGGGATGTGCCGCCATAAGGCTCGGCATGGCCTTTGCGCAGAAAGCCATCGTTGACGTGTTCAACAAGGTGAAATACCCTTACAACGTCAACATGCTAACCCAGAAGCAGGCCATGGAGGCGCTGAAAGACCCGTTCGAAGTGGACAAATGGGTCAAGATTATATTGCTCGAACGCAGCCGTATGATTGAGGCGTTCAACCTTCTGCCGTCCTGCAAGAAGGTTTATCCGACAGACGCAAACTTCTTTCTCGCCCTCTTTGACGACGCCCAGACCGTCTACGACTACCTCAAGGAGAAAGGGATAATCGTGAGAAACCGCACGCGCGTCACCCTGTGCGAGGACTGCCTGCGGATAACCATAGGCAGCAAGAGCGAGAACAACGAGCTGCTTGCCGCACTGCGGCTGTACTGAACACGGTGAAACCTGAAACGGCCGTTTGCTTACACATTGATTTTTGTTGACGCTCCACAGGCGCGTTATTTTGAAATTTAAACCGTTTGGGCGCAATACGCCCAAATAGAGTGTGCAAACGTAAGTATCTGACACTGCGAACGTTAATGCGCCCAGATGTGCATTTGTGCAATAGAAACAACCCTTTTATGCAGTAAAAGCCGTCCTTACACCCCTTGAAGGCCGTCCTTACTATGAGTAAAGACGGCCTTTACTTATCGAAAGGACGGCCTTTACTATGGCTAAACACGGTCTTCACACATAGTAGCAACCGCGTTTTAGAACAATATCAACGGCTTTTGGTTATAAAAAGAACAATCACGCGGCACCACGTTTTCCTATTTTGCCGGAAAATACGTACATTCTCAAAATGACAAAAAGCAAAGACAGGCATAAGAACACGTAGCAAATTGTCAATGCGCAAAGCAATGCACGCTGGCATGTTCACCGTGACAAGCCGTGGCGAATACTGTTGCCCGGCAACCGGCAAACACCTTGTTTTGCCATTTAATTTACGTGAGTTCGGTATAAGGAATTACCTTTCTGATGGAGGATAACTTCTATGTTTCTTTATGTCCTAAGCGGCCGGTTGGTAATCAGTCATTCCGCAGAAATGCGGAATCCAGCACACAAATATAGTGAAAGGCAGGTTGTTTACACTGGATTCCGCATTTCTGCGGAATGACTGATTACCATCTGACCGCTTAAAATATGGTTATCACAACATTATCCTTATACCGAACCCACGTTAAATTTGGCAAATCGGATAAATTGTTGTAATTTTGCGCCGCAATTATAATATAAGGTAAAATAAGGAATGATAACAGTCACTAATCTTGCAATCCAGTTCGGTAAGAGAGTTCTTTACAAGGATGTAAACATCAAGTTCACCAACGGCAACATTTACGGCGTAATCGGTGCCAACGGTGCCGGCAAGTCAACCCTGCTCAAAGCCATCAGCGGAGAGCTTGAACCTAACAAAGGCAGCATTGAGCTGGGCCCGGGCGAGCGCCTTTCCGTATTGGACCAGGACCACTTCAAATACGACCAGTACAGCGTAATGGACACTGTACTCATGGGGCACCAGCCCCTTTGGCAGAACATGAAAGAGCGCGAGGCCCTTTACATGAAGGAAGACTTCAACGACGAAGACGGCAACCGCGTGGCCGAACTTGAAGAGAAGTTTGCCGAAATGGGCGGATGGAACGCCGAAAGCGACGCCGCGCAGATGCTTTCAAACCTCGGAGTGAAGGAAGACATGCACCAGAAGCAGATGAGCGAGCTGTCTAACAACGAGAAGGTGCGCGTGATGCTGGCCAAGGCTTTATTCGGAAATCCTGACAACTTGCTGCTCGACGAGCCTACCAACGACCTCGACCTCGACACGGTGCAATGGCTTGAGGAGTATCTTAGCAACGTGGAACAGACGGTGCTCGTAGTGAGCCACGACCGCCACTTCCTCGACGCGGTGAGCACGCAGACGGTTGACATCGACTTCGGCAAGGTGACTGTATTCGCCGGCAACTATTCATTCTGGTACGAAAGTTCGCAGCTGGCACTGCGCCAGGCGCAGAACCAGAGGCAGAAAGCCGAGGAGAAGCGCAAGGAGCTGGAAGAGTTTATCCGCCGCTTCTCTGCCAATGTGGCAAAGAGCAAGCAGACCACAAGCCGCAAGAAGATGCTTGCCAAGCTTACTGTTGACGAAATCCGTCCTTCTTCACGCAAATACCCGGGCATCATCTTCCAGATGGAGCGCGAGCCGGGCAACCAGATTCTCGAGGTGGAGGGCTTGAAGGCTGTCGATACGGACGGCACGGTGCTGTTCGACAATGTCAACTTTAATATAGAAAAAGGACAGAAAGTTGTATTCTTGAGCCATAACCCCAAGGCCATGACCGCGCTGTTTGAAATAATCAACGGCAACCGTGAGGCCGATGCCGGCACATACAAATGGGGTGTAACCATAACTACGGCATACCTTCCGCTCGACAACACGTCGTTCTTCGAGAGCGACCTTAACCTTGTAGATTGGCTCAGCCAGTTTGGCACGGGCAACGAGGTCATGATGAAAGGCTATCTCGGGCGTATGCTGTTCAGCGGAGAAGAGGTGCTGAAGAAGGTGAACGTATTGAGCGGCGGCGAGAAGATGCGTTGCATGATAGCGCGTATGCAGCTTAAAAACGCCAACTGCCTCATTCTCGACACGCCTACAAACCATCTCGACTTGGAGAGCATACAGGCTTTCAACAACAACCTCATCGGCTTCAAGGGCAACATATTGTTCAGCAGCCACGACCACGAATTCATACAGACCGTGGCTAACCGCATAATAGAACTTACTCCGAAGGGAACGATAGACAAGCTCATGCAGTATGACGACTATATCTATGACGAGCAACTGAAAGAGCAGCGCGCCAAGATGTATGAATAGTTGACAGCTACATGCGTGTTGGCAAGATTTTTGCTATACGTTCAACAAAAAATCATTTGCACTATGAAAGAGGAAAATGAAGATATAAAGAAAGAGGAAACGGTCAACGACGCTCCTGAAAACGAAACGGAGAACATAAATGCCCAGGAGGTTTCAAGCGGCGAGGGCGATGCCGGTGAAAACGACGATACAGCCGAAAAGACGGAAGAAAAAGACCCGCTGACCGCAGCACAAGAGGAGATAGAGCAGCTTAAAGACAAGTATCTGCGCTCTGTCGCAGAATTTGACAACTACCGCAAGCGCACTTTGAAAGAGAAGGCGGAGCTGATATTGAACGGTTCGGAGAAGGCCGTACAGGCCATACTCCCCGTCATCGACGACATGGAGCGCGCCATTGCCAATGCTGAAAAGACGGAAGAAGTTGAGGTGTTGAGGGAAGGCATGAAGCTGATTTACCAAAAGACAAACAAGATACTGGAAAGCCTTGGCGTGAAAAAGATTGACACCGAGGATGCCGACTTTGACACAAACTTCCACGAAGCGGTGGCAATGGTGCCGGGAATGGGCGACGACAAGAAAGGCAAGGTGCTAGACTGCGTACAGACAGGTTATACTCTTAACGACAAAGTCATAAGGCACGCAAAGGTCGCCGTTGGACAATAGTACAATTAAAAATTAAGAGTTAAGAATTAAGGATTAAGAAAACATGCTTTGCTGGTGACAGATTGGCGTTTTCTTAATTCTTATATTGTTAACTCTTAATTCTTAACTCTTAATTCTTAATTAAAGAAGGTTATGGCTAAAAGAGATTATTACGAGGTGCTTGGCGTGAGCAAAGACGCCTCAGAAGACGAAATAAAGAAGGCTTACAGGAAAATCGCCATAAAATACCACCCTGACAGAAATCCTGGCAACAAAGAGGCCGAGGATAAATTCAAGGAGGCAGCCGAGGCTTACGACGTATTGCATGACCCACAGAAGAGGAAGCAGTACGACCAGTTTGGCTTCAACGGTCCAGGCGGCGAAAGCGGATTTGGCGGCTTCGGCGGCGCCGGAGGCTTCTCAATGGACGACATATTCTCCATGTTCGGCGACGTGTTCGGCGGACGCGGAGGGTTTGGCGGCTTCGGTGGTAGCGGTTTCGGTGGCGGAGGCCAACGCCGTCCGGCACAGCACCGTGGTTCCGACCTGCGCCTGAAAGTAAGGCTTTCGTTACAGGAAATATCCACAGGAGTAACCAAGAAGTTCAAGGTTAAGAAGGATGTTACGTGTAGTCATTGCCACGGTAGCGGCGCGGAAGGCAACAGCGCGAAGGAGACTTGCCCGACATGCCACGGCAGCGGAGTTGTAACCCACACAACGCAGAGCCTCTTCGGCATGATGCAGACACAAAGTGTATGCCCCACTTGCGGCGGAGAAGGCTCCGTAATCAAGAACAAGTGCAGTGTGTGTGGCGGTAGCGGTGTAGTGAAAGGAGAAGAAGTCGTAGAAATCAACATACCGGCAGGAGTGTCCGAAGGCATGATAGTCAACGTGCCGGGCAAGGGCAATGCAGGCCGACACAACGGTGTACCGGGCAACATTCAGGTATATATCGAGGAAGAACCTAACGACACTTTTGTACGTGACGACAACGACATAATATACAACCTGTTGCTTGATTTCCCGACAGCAGCCCTTGGCGGAACGGTTGAAATCCCTACTATCGACGGCGGACGCGTCAGAGTAAAGATAGAACCAGGCACTCAACCAGGTAAAGCATTGAGGTTGAGAGGCAAAGGTCTGCCAGCCGTGCAAGGTTACGGACGTGGTGTAGGTGACATGGTCGTTAACATCAGTGTCTATGTGCCTAAGACCTTGAGCGGCAAAGAGCGTGAGGCTCTTGAAGAGATGCGTGATAGTGACAACTTCAAGGGCGATAATGCCACGAAGAAAACCATATTCCAGAAGTTCAGGAATTACTTTAACTAACCTGAAGTAACTGCAAGGATGACATATAAGGAAACCATTGAATATCTGTACAACAGCGTCCCTATGTTTCAAAAAGTGGGCGCTGTTGCTTATAAGGAGGGGTTGTATAACACCGTCATGCTGGACGAACATTTCGGCCATCCCCATGCAAACTATAAGACCGTACACGTAGCCGGAACCAACGGCAAGGGCTCTTGCTCGCATACAATAGCCGCCATATTGCAGGCGCAGGGCTACAAAGTCGGCCTCTATACATCACCCCATCTTAAAGACTTCCGTGAGCGCATCAGGGTTAACGGACAGTATATCAGTGAGGACTACGTGGTTGACTTCGTTGCCAAAGAACGCAGTTTCTTCGAGCCTTTAAGCCCGAGTTTTTTCGAGTTAACCACGGCTTTGGCGTTCAAGTATTTCTCCGACTGCAAGGTTGATATCGCCGTCATTGAAGTGGGGCTTGGCGGAAGGCTCGACTGCACAAACATCATCACTCCCCTGCTTTCGGTTATAACAAACATCAGTTTCGACCACACACAATTTCTTGGTGACACCCTTGCCAAGATTGCGTACGAAAAAGCCGGTATAATTAAAAAAGGTGTGCCGGTTGTTGTTGGTGAAAGCGTCAGCGAGACACGCCCGGTATTCACCGCAAAGGCAGAAGACTGCGGAGCACCGCTCATATTCGCTGAAGACGAGGGCGAAGTCGTTAATACCTGCATGGCCGAGAAAGGTGGAATAGATTATGCCACCAAAACGTTCGGCCTCTTGCATGGAGAGCTTGGAGGCATATACCAGGAGAAGAATACCGAGACGATACTTTGTTCCATTAAACAACTGCGCAAGGCCAACATTGACATCAGCGACGATGCCGCTCACACAGGTTTCGCCAACGTATCAGGTCTTACAGGGCTGCTCGGACGGTGGCAGACAGTGCATGAACATCCACTTGTAATATGCGACACCGGCCACAATGCCGGAGGCTGGCAATACATAAGCCGACAGATAAAGTTGCAGCGCTGCCGACAGACACGGATTGTATTCGGTATGGTTGACGACAAGGACATACACACCGTTATGGGCATGTTGCCACGCAATGCCGTGTACTATTTTACCAAGGCTGACAACAAGCGCGCCATCGACGAGCACGAAATTATGCGAATCGGAACGGAACTGCATCTCGATGCGGCATGTTACTCCGATGTAAGGAGCGCTTACACCAAAGCATTGAATGACGCCTCGGCAGACGACTTCATATTCGTAGGCGGCAGCAGCTACATTGTGGCAGACTTTCTGAACGATTGTGTTTAATCGTTTTTAACAATAAACTGAAATATTTTTATATGTTTCGTTTGTGTTTCTCAACAATTTTAAGTTACTTTGCAAATAAGTTTTCCAACTAATACAGTAATATTATGAGCACAAACGAAACACATTGCTTGTGTGGTTTGAAACGCGAGGATTTTCAAACCACCGTCAACGGGAAAGCCACAGACTTATATATCCTTAAGAACAAATGGGGCAACGAAGTTGCAGTGACAAACTACGGAGGCGCAATAGTTGCCATAATGGTGCCTGACAAGAATGGCAATTACGCCAATATTATTCAAGGGCACGACAACATACAAGACGTAATCAACAGCCCAGAGCCCTACCTCTCTACATTAATAGGCCGCTTCGGCAACAGGATATGCCGCGGCAAGTTTCAGCTTAACGGCAAGCAATACCAGCTTGCCATCAACAACGGACCTAACTCGCTGCATGGTGGAAAGGCCGGTTTCAACACAAAGGTGTGGGACGCCCTGCGCATGAACGACGAAACGCTTATCCTCAACTACGTCTCTTCATACGGAGAGGAAGGCTACACGGGAGAGGTCAAAGTAACGGTGGCATACATCTTCAATGATGACAACGAACTTATCATCGAGTACATGGCCACAACAAACAAGAAAACCGTAATCAATCTTACCAGCCATGGCTACTTCAGCCTGGCAGGCATCGCCAACCCAACCCCGACGGTTGACAATCTTGTCTGCGAAATAAATGCAGACTTCTACCTGCCCATAGACGAGACCGCCATACCTACCGGTGAGATACGTTTCGTCAAAGACACACCCTTCGATTTCCGTTCACCAAAGCCCGTAGGCCGCGATATCGATGCAGACAACGAGCAGATACGCAACGGCGCGGGCTACGACCATTGTTATGTTCTCAACAAGAAAGAGGAAGGCGAGCTTAGCTTCGCCGCACGTGTAACCGAACCGGTAAGCGGCCGCGTAATGGAAGTTTACACTACTGAACCTGGAATACAATTCTATACAGACAACTGGGCAGACGGTTACAAAGGCCAACACGGAGCCACGTTCCCACGCCGCAGCGCCGTATGTTTCGAGGCGCAGCACTTCCCCGACTCGCCCAACCGCCCCTACTTCCCATCCGTTATCCTTAAACCGGGCGAGCAGTACAAGCAAAAGACGATATACAAATTCAAGACTGAAAAACAATAACCAATAAAACTTACAACAACCATGGACATAGAATTCGTAAGAAGCCGTTTTATCAAACACTTTGACGGCAAGACCGGCAACGTTTACGCTGCGCCGGGGCGCATCAACCTCATAGGCGAGCACACCGACTACAACGGTGGCTACGTATTCCCCGGAGCCATCGACAAGGGCATAATGTGTGAAGTGCGTCCCAACGGTACCGATACAGTAATGGCCTATGCCATCGACTTGAAAGACCGCGTAGAGTTCAAGATTGACGACCCTGAAGGACCTCGGGCAAGCTGGGCACGTTACATCTACGGCATAATACAGGAGATGAAAAAGCTCGGTGTTGACGTAAAAGGCTTCAACATCGCATTTGCAGGCGACGTTCCCCTTGGAGCCGGCATGTCGTCATCAGCCGCAATGGAGAGCTGCTTCGCTTGCGCACTTAATGATTTGTTCGGCGACAACAAAGTCTCCAAGTGGGACATGGTGCTTGCCGGGCAGGCCACGGAGCACAACTACTGCGGAGTGAACTGCGGCATAATGGACCAGTTCGCCAGCGTGTTCGGCCAGGCAGGCAAACTCATGCGCCTCGACTGCCGCAGCCGCGAGTTCGAATACTTCCCGTTCAAGCCCGAAGGCTACCGCCTTGTACTCGTTGACTCTGTCGTAAAACACGAGCTGGCATCCTCCGCTTACAACGACAGGCGCAAGAGCTGCGAGAATGTTGTTGCGGCACTCAACGCAAAGTTCCCCGGCAAGAAGTTCGAAACACTGCGTGACGCTGACTGGGACGAACTTAATGCTGTCAAGGCAGACGTGAGCGAGGAAGACATGAAGCGTGCCGTGTTCGTGCTCGGCGAGAAAGACCGCGTGCTCGCAGTCTGCGACGCGCTCAACGCAGGCGACTACGAGACTGTTGGCCGGAAGATGTACGAGACGCACGAAGGTCTTAGCAAGGATTATGAAGTTTCATGCGAAGAGCTTGACTTCCTCGTTGACCTTGCTCGCAAGCACGGCGTTACAGGCAGCCGCATCATGGGCGGAGGCTTCGGCGGATGCACCATCAACCTTGTAAAGAACGAACTTTACGACAAGTTCATTGCCGACGCTACGGCCGAGTACAAGCAGAAATTCAACAAGCAGCCTAAAGTTTATGATGTCGTAATAAGCGACGGCGCACGCCGAATCTGCTGACAACCGTTATTCACATAATAGGTAAGCGGCCGCCTCACAAATACGGGGCGGCCGCTTTTCTTGTAATGTCTTCATCAATTTTTATTATCACCATGTCACGGCTTGACATAACGTCTTGACAACCAAGCGGTTGTGGCGTGACATCATAACGTTTTTCACTGTCACCAATGTCATTCAGGCTGAATAAGTCAGCAAGCAGTTTCGGCGTTACTTATAATCCGTTGGTTTCTTATTCTCTCTGTGCTTCGGCGTGATTTGCAATCCGCCGGAACGGGTTTCATCCACTGCCGTTTTGAGATAGTCGTTCTGCCGCCAGATAAAGACATACTTCCTTTCCGGACAAGTCTCGTTGATGTGTCGTTCTTCACCATCTGGAGGGCAAAGGCGCAGTCTCAATTCCATACTCCGTGAGCCTCTCACTATCCGTATCGGTAACTCCTCCGAACTTTCCGGGAGGACGATTACCAACTGTTGATTCTTTCTCATAAGTCATACATAGTTTTAATCTACAAATCAAAAGACTTGAGAAAGTACAGCAAAATCTGTTTTACAAACTGCCGGAATGTTTTGTGAACGACCAGATTCAGAGAAAAAATAACGGCAATCTGCGTTTCTTTTGCAGATTGCCGCTGAAATTCTGTCTTAACATTTAGCGATTATTGTTGAGTGGCGTTGCCGGAGGCATCATACGCCACCGTGCCTTCATCCGTGGCCCGGCCGCTATTCTTATCCCACTTGCCTTTATAGACCGTGGTGCTCGTGATAGTGCCCTGGATGGCTCCACCAGCGTACTCAATCACATCTCCACCCCGTCCAATCCAGTCGGCATAGCTTGTACCGTTGGCATTAGCTCCCCGACACGCATAGATGTTTGAACCGCTAATGACGATAGTCGGCACGGAAGCATACGAACCGATGGCCGGACTACCGTCCATGGAACTCCCTGTTCCCCGTGCATATACAGTGGCGTTGTCTATCGTAATCGCCCCGCACGACTCATGCCCACCTATGCCGGGATAACTTACTGAATTTTCGGCACCATACGCATCCACCTTCACGTTTCTGATTGTGATGTTGCCACAATTCATAGCATCAACCCCGTATCCACCAATGCCTGCGCCATTATTTCCCGCCCGGGCGGTCAGCACATCGTTGCGGTCGCGCCCCTGAATGGTGACGCTGCTGCCTTCTGCCACATAGATACCTGCGCCCCATGTTGACGAAGAAGTACCTGTGCATTCCACGGTGTTCTCACCCCGCACATGGATAGTGGGGTTGCCTCCCTCTATGTTGATAGCGGGACCGCTTGACACGCTTATCTCCGCATCCTCCAGGTAGATTTCCGGATTGCCGTTCGTCACCCGTATGGCATGGCTGGCCGTGCCACTGAAGTAGTAGGTGCGGTCGTCGTTGATTTCATAGTCGCTATTGGAGAGGTTGATGGTCTGCGTGCCTTCGCTGTTTGCCGTAATCGTGATGGTGTGCAGCGCCCCGGCCTGCGTGGTGACGGGGGAGGTCAGTTCACAGTCCATGAGATTAATATTGAAATACTTTATCTCTACATCGGGCCCCACACTGGCTTCCCAGCAGGCGCCTATGCCATCGTGATCCACCGGAAGCATCTGAATGATGCCAGTAATGATATTATCCTGTCCCGTTATTTTTCCCTCCTCGATGTAACAAGTCAAGGGAACATTTCGGATAAATATGTTTCCCACCTCGGCTGTGCCCTTGGCCACCACGCGCACCTTGGCCAGCTGGTGGGTGAACTTCAAGGTAACGGGCGATTGGTGGTTGCCCGTGCCGGTGCCGTGCAGCACGTAGGTCATCGTGTTATTCAGAAGTTGAAACCCAAGGTCCACACTGCTTCTATCGGCGGGATACCAGGCAGTGACATCGGCAGTCTGGGTGTTCTTCCAATAGACGGGCTTATCGGGGGTGATGGAGGTGATGTTGCCGTCGGCATCCACATTTATCACATAGATGCCCGTTTCGTCACTGCCTGCGATGCGCACGCCAATGCGGTCACCGTTCTGAAATACGCTGCCGATGCCGTCGGGCTTCTCACTGACGCGCGTCCACGGTTCCTCACTCGCCTCCGCGGTGATGCTGACACTACCTATCTGCAAAGGATATTCGCCGCCGGGCAGAGCCGTGCCCTGCTCGGCCAGTTCGTCCTGCGAGCAGGCGGCGAGCAGGATTGCCGCCATGAGGCATATTGTCGTAAATAATCTGTTTTTCCTCATATCTCCTTCGTTCTTGTAAGTCTCTTGCGTATCATTTCCTTCATTAAACGGGCAGTTCTACCGAGCCTTCGCCGTCCGCGCCGTCGCCCCATGTCATGCCGTCGATATCTACCGACACCTGAAGGCCGTAGAGGGTGACGGTGACATTGTAGGTGTACTTATAGCCGGCTTTCCATTCGGTGTCTTTCTGTAGCATGTAGTAGAACGGGCCGTAGCCGGTGTCGTCCTTCTCGGCGGTGAAGGTCAGCAACTTTGTGTCTGCCGCCATGTCCTGCGGAATAACGAGGGCTTCGTAGGTGGCGAAGTTGCCGGTCTCGGTGGCGGTGGCGAGGTGGGGACTGATGCTGCCTTTGGTGGTGCCGGGTGTCCATGTGCCGAGCCAACGCCCGTCAGCGTCCGCGGCTTTCGGGAGGGTAAACGCGCCGTCCAGCGCGAGGATGTCACCCTCGCCGATAGTCAGGCTGATGTCGCCCGGCGTGGCTCCGATGCTTTCGGGCAGACCGTCGCTCTTGATGTTCACCACCACCTTGGCGGTCTGGTGGTAGAAGGTGAGGGCGGGCGTTTGGGCGAAGCTCACGGTCTTGGATTCACTGCAAAGCAGGTCTCCCGACTGATAGTCCGCGTCGCTGCTCTGGTCGCTCTTCACGCTCCAAGTCGTGCTTTCCACGGCTGTGGCGGGGCAGATGCCCTGCACGGTGATGGGGTCTTTGCTCTGCCAATAGTAGTTGCCGGTAAAATAGTCGGAGGCGCCTGCCGTGTAATTGTACCAGTCCCCACCGTTCACTTGCAGGGCCATGGTCTCGCTGCCGCTCCATGTGTTATCCACCGTGGCGCGAGTGTCGGTGCCGCCCTCTATGGAGGCGGTCAGTGCCAGCGGCTGCGTGCCGTCGGGCAGCATTCCGGATTCATCCTGCGTGCAGGCTGCAAGGCCGAGCACAGAGGCAAGCGTAGTGTATACTAAAAAATGTCGTTTCATCTTATATAGGTTTTATCTGTTCTTTACAAGGGTCGGCGGCGTGTCCGCGTCGGTGGTTTCCCATATATATTCGCTTTCTGCGCCGAGGGCGGTGTTCATCGCTTCGGTGGCGGTCTGCCAGGTGTGGGTGGTGCCGTCTATTTGGTAAGCACCAGTGCCTTCACCTGAATTACAATAGCCGACACCCTCGCCATCGAAACCGTCCCAATAGCAAGCTGTTGCTTCACTACCCCATTGCAGAAAGCCGACAACTCCTCCTGTTCTATATGCAGTTGTTGATAGATTAGATAATTTTCCTACGGAATAGCATCCAGTCATGTAATTGAAGTACAGACAATGTCCTGCAATGCCACCAACCGCATTATCACTGGTAATTGAACCCGAAAACGAGCAACCTTTGATAACTGTTGCTGTGGCATATTCGCCTCCCAATACTCCGCCTACATAATCTGAGTTTCCACCTTGAATGGAAGCCGAGGAATGGCAATATTGTATAACTCCGGAATGCATACACCCGACGATGCCTCCGACATACCCTGCGCGATTGTTTGTAACGAAGATATTCCCGGAAACCTTACAGTTCGAGATGGTTCCTTGATTAGATCCGGCCAAAGCTCCTATAGGAATGCCATCAGCATCAACATCCAGGCGCACATCCTCAAGGGTCAGATCCTGTATGGTTGCATTTGTACCCACACGGCCAAACATTCCACAATCATCACCGAAAGACAGATTCTCCTTTGTAATTGCCATATTTCTAATCGTATGCCCATTACCATCGAAAGTGCCTGTGTAAACATTGTTTCTGTCGCCTATCGATTCCCATTCAGTACCCGAAAGGTCTATGTCATGGGTCAAGGTACAATTCAACGACGGGTTACCCTGCGCCGCTTCCGCCCATGCCATCAGGCCGTCGGCGGTATAGACGGTATAGGTGTTACCATCTTCGGAAACCGTGTATCCGTCACCCAGGTCTGTCGCATTACCGCTCTCGCCGCCACCGTCGGTCCAGCCGCCGATGGTGCAGCCTGCCAGTTCCAGCCCCTTGGCGGTGACACTGACGGTGTAGGTATAGCGGCAGCCAGCCTCTAATACCACATCGCTCTGCGGACGGAAATAGTAAGTACCTCCGCCTAAATCCACCTGTATGAACGGGGTATTCGCCTTCACGGTCTGCGGTGCTGTGAGGGCTTCGTAGGTGTCGCCGTCCGCCTCGTAGGTGCGGATAGTGGCGGGGTTGCCGTTATCCGTACTTAAGCCGGTCACGGAAACATCGGCCCCCGTCACGCTCGGGATGCCGTCTCCCGGTTTAAGAAGAACCGTTATACGCGCCGTGCGGTGGCTGAACTCAAGCGTCGGGTTGTCGAACTGCACGGTCTGGGCTTTGGCAGAGATAAAGTCGCTGCCCTCGAAGCCTTCCTTCGTGCTTTGGTCTGCCTTTACTACCACATCGGGCATCGTGGTGCCGTATGGCCACCATGCCGAAACGGTGATGTCCGCGCGGCTTGTCCACCAGAACGGGTCGGTGTCGCTGCTCAGGGTGGCTGTCTTGTAGCCATCGGCATCGGATGCCGTCACATCGTATTCCTTCACCGTGCCGCCCACGCTGAGGGCTACGGTCTGTACGCCCTGCCAGTCGCCGTCCACGGTGGCGCGGGTGGAGGCAGGGGCTGCCACGGCTTGCAGGCCGGTGGCGCGGATTACCAATGGATACTCGCCTTCGGGCAACGTGCCGCCGCCGAGGTCATCCTGCGTGCAGGCAGTCGCTGCAAAAAGCAGGACGGTTGCTGCGGACAGTATATGCAATGGAAGTCTGTTGTTCATATTCTTAGTTCTTTAGGAATGATATACTTAAAGGTCTGCATTCACATTGCCGCCGTTCACCGGGTTCCAGTCGCTGATAGTGGCTGAGCTGATGCTCAGGTCCTTGTTGCGGACGGTGACGGTGTAGGTGTAGTTGTTGCCGGCTTTCAGTGCGCCGTCGGGAATGGTGAGCGTGGCGGTGTAGGGCTGGCTGTTGTAGTACACGCTCAGTTCGATGCTTGCCTTGGTCTGCGGGAAGAGGATGACCGACGAGGTGAGTGCGCCGTCCAGTTCCATTGTAAGGTCGGCTGTCTGTGCGTTCGCATCCGTTTCTGCCGTGCCGGTGGTGGTGTCGAAGCTGCCCTCCAGCACCAGTCCGGAGAGTGTGTAGCCGGTGGGTTTGATGGTATTGAAGTCCACACCGCTTCCTGCCTTGAAGGTGAGCGTAATCTGACTCATGCAGTGGTGGAAGGAACAGTCCTTGCCGCCTGCATCAGTGTCGTCGGTAAAGTTCACTTCAGGATTGTGCGTACTGGCAGTGGCACCGGTGGCATAGAGGAAGTCGA
>ENA-OPIO01000005-OPIO01000005.1-human-gut-metagenome-genome-assembly--contig:-NODE-5-length-105303-cov-8.629067_pt1 | contig 105303 bp, 71 predicted proteins | sample MGYA00241395_ERZ501636 | MGnify/ENA primary metagenome ERZ501636 (study PRJEB25962, sample SAMEA2042198) | human gut metagenome | biome: human gut; feature: human-associated habitat; material: faeces... | reverse complement strand
GGACACAAGGATTTTCAGTCCTTTGCTCTACCAACTGAGCTATGGCACCATCATTATCGCTTTTGCGTGTGCAAAGGTAGTAAAATAATTTTCAGTAGCGTCATTTTGACAAATAAAAAAGCGGTATTTTAACTTCTTTTTCGAATTAACCACACTCTGAACCAGTCCTTTTTATTACAAACTAACGCAAAAACATGCCATTCATCATGCTTTACATAAAAAATTGGCCACATCATATCTTGATGTGGCCAACAACATATCGTAAACTTCATCCTAATCTTTTAACGGATTCCAGCCTTGAGCTTTAAGCTCAAACTCGGCATTGTCACGCGTTACGAGTATTTTACCAAACTCGCTCTTTGTAATATGTCCTATGAGTTTGACATCTTCAAGCCGTTCAATCTTGTCATGATCGCCTATAGGTACCGTAAACAACAATTCATAATCCTCACCTCCGTTCAATGCGCATGTAGTAACATTCATGTTCATCTCTTCGGCCATAACCGCTGTCTGATAATCTATAGGGATGTTTTTTTCATATATTCTGCAGCCACACTTACTCTGCTCGCAGATATGCATCAGTTCGCTGCTTAGTCCGTCACTGATATCCATCATTGACGTAGGGCGTATGTTCAAGTCGCGCAACTGCTTCAAAACATCGCCACGGGCTTCGGGCTTAAGCTGGCGTTGCAACAAGTATTCCTTACCCGCAAAGTCCGGCTGGAAATTAGATAGAGCCTCTAAAGCTTGCTTGTCATTCTTTTTCCTTGCCTCGTCAACCTGCTGATAGTAAACGGATTTCTCGCGTTCAAGCAACTGCAGCCCCATATACGCCGCGCCTAAATCGCCTGAAACACAAATAAGGTCGGTGTCTTTTGCCCCGTTACGATAGACGATTTGCTCCTCCGAACATTCACCGATACATGTTATACTGATGGCAAGGCCTGTATAAGACGAAGTCGTATCGCCACCTACAATGTCCACGTTCCATTTATCGCAGGCCATTCGCAAGCCGCTATAAAACTGCTCCATGTCCTCAACAGCGAAACGCTTGCTCAAGGCTATGCTTACAATCATCTGGCGAGGTGTACCGTTCATGGCAAATATATCGCTAATATTTACCATTGCCGACTTGTAACCGAGATGTTCAAGATCTATGTAAGTAAGGTCAAAATGTACCCCCTCCATAAGCATATCGGTAGTGACAAGCACTTCTGTATTAGGATAATGCATCACGGCGCAGTCATCCCCGACACCGTATTTGGTTGAAGCGTTCTTGACTTTAAGGTCATCTGTAAGATGATGTATCAAGCCAAACTCTCCAAGTTTCGCAATATCTGTCATTGTCTGTAATTAATAAAAGCCGAAAAGGGGCAAATAGTAAACACGCAATCGTGAACAACTTATCCACAGATTTAATGCATCCGGATTGTCTGTCGTAATACACAATCCGTTATACATCTTACGTATATACAACTATTTGCCCCTTTTCATTTTGTTATTCAAGGTTTAAGCGTTTCTTTTAATCATCTCTCTCATGATTTCGGTCATTATAGGCTGTGCCTTATTAGCCGCTATCTGCACCTCCTCATGACTTACCTCCACAGGCTGGTCTTCAAGCCCGAGGTCAGTAATGATACTTATACCGAAAGTCTTAATACCGCAATGATGCGCAACGATAACCTCCGGCACGGTACTCATTCCCACTGCATCGCCGCCGAGGCGGTGATACATTTTATACTCAGCCGGAGTCTCGAATGTTGGTCCTTGCACTCCAACGTATACGCCATGAACGACACGTATTCCTTTCTCCTTAGCTATAGCATCAGCTTCGGCTATCAGTTTCTTGTCATAAGCCTCGTGCATGTCAGGGAATCGCGGTCCCGTCGGGAAATTCTTTCCACGTAACGGATGTTTCGGGAACAGGTTGATATGGTCGGTAATAATCATCAAGTCACCGATCTTGAAATCCGGATTCATGCCTCCGGAAGCATTGCTTACAAACAGGGTCTTAATTCCCAGCTCGTACATCACTCGTATCGGGAACGTAACCTGCTTCATGCTATATCCCTCATAGAAATGGAAACGCCCCTCCATAGCCATGATATCAACACCGCCAAGCTTTCCGAATATCAGCTTTCCGGCGTGTCCTTCTACCGTAGATACAGGGAAATTAGGTATCTCAGTATAAGGGAATTCATAACTGTCAGTTATTTCTGAAGCTAATTGTCCCAGGCCTGTGCCCAGTATTATTGCCGTTTTTGGACTTGTTGTCATCCTTTCTTTTAACCAGGATGCTGTTTTTTGAATTTTTTTGTACATAACCGATGATTTTATTGTTAAACTCCTCTTCTTGTCCAAGCATGAACTTCACCCTGACAGGCAGCGTGAAAATACTATTCCTGACCTCGTCAGACAGACCTTTCATACAAGACAGTCGAGCATTGTCTTTTTCTGTTGTAATAATTATTTTAGGTGAGGGCAAGCCTCCAAACATTTCGTTAATAAGTTCAATGTCCTTCTTCCTGAACTGATGGTGGTCAGGAAACGTCAGCGGTGTTATATTATCCGAATATTCCTTCAGGTCATAAATCATCTGTTTGGGCGACGCAATTCCAGTAAGCAACAATACGTTCTCATTCTTGTCCAAACTGTCCAAGCTTCTATCCTCACCACAAAAAACAGGATGAAGAGCCCCATATTCAAACGTTGTAAAATACAACTGCTGATAAGGAAAAAGGTTCATCGCCTTGATGATAACCCTATATTCCATCGGCTTAAGGTCCTTAGGACACTTTGTAACAATGACGATGTCTGCCCGTGCCTTGCCGCTTTGCGGTTCCCTAAGACGCCCGGCAGGCAACAGCTTGTCATATATTATCAACCTGTGATAGTCAACAAGCAGGATGTTGATTCCCGGCTTTACGTACCTATGTTGGAAAGCATCATCAAGCAAAACTACATCGGTGTCTTTAGTCTGTTCATCGCCTACAATCCTTTCAATGCCATGACATCGGTTCTTGTCAACGGCCACATGCACTTCTGGAAACTTCGTCTTCATCTGGAATGGCTCGTCACCAATATCCTTCATTTCTGTACCATCTCCGGCAAGTACGTATCCCCTACTCTTCCGTTTATACCCACGGCTCAAGACAGCCACTTTAGCGCTGTCCTTTAACAAGCGGACAAGATACTCAACGTGTGGAGTCTTGCCTGAACCGCCTACGGTTATATTGCCGACGGATATCACCGGGATGTTAAAACTCCGGCTTTTCAGTATGCCAAGCTCAAACAACTGGTTACGAAACCTTACGCCAAGCCCGTAAAGCCAGCTCAGCGGAAGCATCCACTCGTTGATTTTTATGAAGTCGCCTTCCATGTCTTAAAGGATAAAACAGCAGATACTGCGTACAGATAAAGGGCTTTATTATGCCATAACAGCCATATCCGAAAGCCTTACAGTATTATTTTATATTTACGACAAACGGCACACGGGCCTGTATTGCAGACTGGTTCTGAATATTTTTCATCATTATAAACGGCTCATAATACTCTCCCAGAGCCTGGCGCATTTGTGCATTTACGTAACTGCCTCCAGACATTGAGTTCATAAATTTGTCTAACCAATCGGACTTGCCCGGATAAGCAGACGTATGGTATTCCTTTAATTTTGCCAGCTGGGCAGCCTTTGCTACAGCCTTGTCAAGACCTCCAAGCTCGTCAACGAGTTTTATTTTCAATGCATCCTGCCCCAACCATACATGGCCTTGAGCTATTTTCTCCACTTCGGCCACATTCATCTTACGTCCTTGGGCAACACGTGCACGGAACAAATTGTAACCCCTGTCGATATACTTGTTAAGGTAATTCATCTCCTCTTCATTAAACGGACGTGCAGGAGTGCCGAAAGCGCTGTGGCGGTTGGTTTTCACTTCATCAAACTTGACGCCTAACTTCTGTGTGAGCAAACCGCTGAAATCAGGGAACATGCCGAATATGCCAATACTTCCAGTAAGCGTAGTAGGTTCAGCCACTATCCAGTTAGCGCCGCTACTTATATAATATCCGCCTGAAGCGGCCATGCCACCCATCGAAACAACTACCGGTTTCTTCTTTTTCAACAGCTCTACATAATGCCATATCTGCTCAGACGCATAGGCGCTTCCACCGCCGGAATTAATGCGCAACACCACTGCCTTGACATCGTCATCCTCCATCAGGTCCTTCAAGTCGTCACATACGGTCTTTCCTACGATGTTATGTTCTTCCGAAAACACATCACCTGCACTTGAGTCAACGATGTCGCCATAAGCGTAATACACGGCGATTTCGTCACCTTTTCTCTCCTTGTTCTTAACCTGTTTCATTTCGGCAAGGCTCACGGTATTGACATCTGCGTCAGCATCTTTCTTCAACAACTTGTTTATTTCCGTCTTGATTTCGTCGCTATATATGAGCTTGTCTGCCAATTTATACTTCACGTAATCCTTAGGATCAGCCAAAGTAATGAAGTTGTCGGCATAAGAATTAAGTGTTTGAACACTTATCTTGCGACTCTCCGACACTCCTTTGCACACATTCTGCCATATTCCGTTAACGTAAGCAGTAACCTGTTCACGGTTGGCATCACTCATCTTGTCAGCAGTGAACATCTCCGGCGCACTCTTGTACGTTCCCACTTTTGCCAACTGCATCTTTACTCCGAACTTGGCCATAAGGTCTTTCAGGAAAATAGGCTGCGACGAAATGCCATGCCAGTCTATCTGTCCGCTGGGATTGAGGTACACCTTGTCTGCCACAGATGCCACATAGTAATTACCTTGGGTATAAACATCACCATAGGCGATTATCCATTTCCCGCTCTTCTTGAAGTCGAGAAGAGCATTGCGTACAGCGGCAAGCGACGCATAAGAGTCGGCCGCCATCATTCCCGTCTCTATATATATGCCCTTTATTTTATCGTTATTCTTAGCCTTGTCTATTGCGCTAAGCACATCATCGAGACCTATTACGCCGGTATCATTTCCACCAAACTGGCTCATGAATGTTTCTTCTGAACGTTCGTTAAGCATGCCCGACAGCTTCAATACCATTACCGTATTGTCGCTGACGTCCTTTGCTGAACTCTCGGAGGCAATCATGCCAACTACGCACATTACTCCTATTACGCCCGTGATAAGCGAAAAAACTATCAGACCGACTACCGTGGCTGACATATACTTAAAAAAGTCTTTCATATTATAACCGGTTATTTTTGTTTTGTGTACAAAGATACGGATTTTATTTTATTTTGTCTGAAAAAACAGCCAAAGTTTTACCATATCGCCAAATATTAGTATTTTCGCACTTATGAAACACGCAATAATCGTAGGCGCCTCTTCAGGCATGGGGCGCGAGGTTTGCAACATACTGCTATCCGACGGCTGGAAAATCGGCATAGCGGCAAGGCGCGAGTCGCTGTTGGAGGAGATAAAAGCCTCATGCCCAGACCGAGTCGAGGTCATGAAAATAGACGTTACGGCTCCTGACGCCGCCGAAAGGCTGTTGTCATTGGCGGGACGGATGGGCGGAGTAGACATGTTCCTGTATTCTTCGGGTATCGGAAAGCAAAACAGCAGACTCGACACAAACATCGAACTTGCAACTATTGATGTCAATTCAAGAGGATTCACGGCCATGATAGATACCATGTTTAACTACATGGCGGCCCACTCCGGCGGACACATTGCCGTAATATCGTCAATCGCAGGCACCAAAGGACTTGGCGCTGCGCCTTCATACAGCGCCACAAAAGCGTTCCAGAACACTTACATACAAGCTCTTGAGCAGCTTGCCTACATGCGTGGATTACCCATACGCTTTACCGACATTCGCCCGGGCTTCGTTGATACCGACCTACTTGCCGGCAGCAGGCATTATCCAATGCTGATGGACAAGACACGGGTGGCACGCTCCATTGTCAGGGCCATATACTCCAAACGCCATGTCAAGGTTATCGACATGCGTTACAGAATGCTTGTTTCTGCGTGGAGACTTATCCCCAAATGGCTTTGGAGGAGGATGAAGATACAAAATGAGGACACTACCCCATAATAAAAAACATATTGACATGAAAACAAAAAACAATTGTTGGTTAGGAATATTTGCCGCTATATGCCTGTCGGGGTATTCCTTATCTTGTAACGGACAGGCAAAGATAGAAGGTACATGGCTGGAGCCAATACCTGGGATGGAGAACAGGCTGCAAGGATTCAAGCTGGAGGACAACGGCAAAGCCTCGTCAGTCAACATGGCTACCCTCCTGTACGATAGCTGGAAGCAGGACGGCAACCATCTTATACTTTCCGGAAAAAGCATAGGCAACGGCACAACCTTCGCGTTTACCGACACGCTCGTCGTGGACAACCTGACGGAAGACAGCCTTATATTGAGAAGAGGCGAAATGACATTGAGATATGCCCGCAACGGCGGACGGAAAGCAAGGAAAAACATACCCATGACAAAACTGACGCCAGCCAAGCGCAACAGTTTCATAACCAAGGGAACATTGATATTTGCACACGAGACGCGTTCGTTCACACCAGAGGGAGAGGACGAGGCTTATTGGATTACGGACAAATCAGGAAAACTGGCCGAAGAATACGACAGATTGACCGAAGGCGTGAAAAGCGGAACTCCTGTACATGCCGAACTTGAGGTTGTTGACATGGGTAAATCAAACGAAGGCTTTGCAAAATCGTATAAAAGCGTATATAAAGTGGTGAAGATACGCAAGATTTCAAAAGACTGATTAAACGCTGCCTGTTTACGCACGCCCAATAGTCAAAAGGCATTAACGACAAGGGTGGATAATTCGTTTATACAACACTTACGAATTATCCACCCTTGTCTTTAATCCGTCATTTTATTATTTTCTCGTCACCGAGAACGACTGGCGGTGGAAAATGAATATCGGTATTATACAACCTACCACCATTCCGAACATGACCAATACGGTAAGTGACGAGTTTGAAAAGAACCTCGTGACATATTCCATCGTATATTCACCGGGCAGACGCACTATATTAATAAGGTCGCGTACAGCCTTGTAGGCAAACATGCCGGGCACCATCGGCAGCAACGACGGGAAGGCGAAGCACTCTGCGGGGCAGTGTATGCGCATGGCGAACGGAACAGAGAGCAGGCCTATGACGAAGCCCGCAATGGTAGAGGCCGTCACCTGGTCGAGCATTATGCCCTGATTGTGCATGAGAAAATAGCGAATGCCATGGCCGACGCATGCCAGCAGGGCACAGATGAGCAGGGCCTTGCGCGGCGGATTGCTGATGATGGCGAAGCCAACACCGGCCACGGCGGCAAACAGTCCGTCGGCAATGGCGGCACGCACCACGTCGGGACGCACCACCTTGGTAAACGTGGTCGGGTCTATATCGAATATAACGACCGTTGCCGAGAGGCCAATGGCTATGCAGATGATAAGCAGGCACGCATTGGCAAGACGGGCTATGCCGTCAAGCACGTGGTGGTCAACGATATCCATCACGCCGTTAATGAGCGGAACTCCAGGCACAAGGTACAGCATTGACGTTCCGAGGGACATGTCCTCGGTGCCGCCATGGAAATAAACGAAATCCGAAACGCCTATCATTGTCGACACGAAGGCGCAGATGACAAACACGGCCAACTGGTTGAGCCCCCGCCGTGTCAGCTCCTGGCGGATGTAAAAGCCGACGAACGTAGCCACCCACACTATGGCCATAGAAGTCAGATTGCCGTCAAACAGGCGGCAGAAACATGCGTTTGCGAACGAGACGAGCAGCAATACCGTCCAGCGGCTCTCGCGTTTCTCCATCACGATTGACTTGAAGCGGCGCCAAAGTTCCTTCAGCGGCAGTTTCTCGTCAAAGGCCTGCCACGACAGCTCGGACAACTTCATGTTTATCTTGAAGTTCAGCGGTATGGCGGGTGTCTTCTTGATGTAGGTATAAGTGTGGCTGTTCTCGTTGTCAAGCAAGGTAATGCTCAGCGTCTTTGGGAAAATAAGCAGGTTGACCTTGTAGCCGAACGAGCGCGCTATGCGCACCGTGTTGAGCTGGATTCGTGACGTCTGCGCCCCTACGGCCATCAATGTTGATGCGTATTCGGCAAGAAACATGGCGGTATCTTTCAGCGCCTCGTGGATGTTTTCATTACTTTCCTGTTGCATTTTTGTATCCTGAAACGTTCGTATGCGTATAAAAAACGGCTGCAAAATTATATCTTTTATTATGAAACACAAAATATTTTTTTGCATTTCTATACATTTATTTGCCATGCGCCACGATTGCACGAGGCAGCCAAGACGCGCCTTATCCGTAACGCCTCTGCCTGCAACGGCAACACTGGCTACGACTGCCGTGATGTCGGCACTGCAAAAACCGTAAGCAAAAAGCCTTATCCGCTTACGTTCAACGCCGTCAGGCGTGGCAAAAAGTCGTGATTATAACATAACAGCCCATGTTTGCTTTCAAAACAAAAGGCCGTCTTTCGTGTTGTAAAAGACGGCCTTCGGGAAGGCAAAAGACGGTCTTTCGCAAGCCCATACACCGCGAACGACAACCGCTATGCCACCATGTAAAACGCCCGACAGCCAATAGGCTGCATGACGTCAGCAGCATCCAATCAGCCAAACGGCACACTGATACATTATAAATAACACGGCGGAAAGAAACAGCAGGCCGCAACCTTCACTTCTCGCTGCCGCCGGCCATTTAAACATGGACCAAAAACATTGTGTAAAACTTTATTATCATGAATGCAAACCTATTTTCACACCAAAGGCAACGTCAAGCTTCGCATATTTTATCAGATGATGATACTATTATGACAAAGGCCGAAAATTGGAAATAAAAACCTTTTCCCGTTAATGTTCTTTTCATATTTTTGCAATGTTAATCTAAAAGACCAAGGAACTTTAATCAAAAAAAATGACCTACTATTTACTTTCTAACAGACAGAAAAACCGCAATGCCCGATGCCTGATACTAAGGGTTGCCTGCCTTGCCGGCATGCTCATTTTATCAATAGGGGCTGGCGCGCAACACAAACTTTGCAACCCCGGCGCAACCGAAGAGGCACGTAAAGTGTACCAGGTTCTGTGGGACGTGTACGGCAAGCAGGCCCTGTCGGCCACAGTAGCCAACGTCGACTGGAACATCAAGGAGGCCGAAAACGTGTACGAATGGACGGGGAAATGGCCGGTGATGAACGTGTTTGACTTCATCAACTTCCGCAGTTCAAAAGATGTAAACCCTAACGGCTGGCTCGACTACAGCGACATATCTACAGTCGAGAGCTGGTGGAAGCAAGGCGGGCTGGTAGGCTGTATGTGGCACTGGAACATGACTGCCAACGACGGCACGAGCCAAACCTGCACCCCGGGAACCGAGCCCGGACAGACAAGCTTCGACATCTCAAGGATAGACGACACCAACTCTGATGAATACAAGCAGGTAATCAAGGACATAGACCAGATAGCCAAGTATCTCGGCAAAATGCAGGAAGCCGGCATACCCGTCATCTGGCGACCGCTGCACGAAGCCGCCGGCAACACTTACGAGTATGAAGGTGGCCAGGCATGGTTCTGGTGGGGCGCCAAGGGCGCCGGCCCTTTCAAGAAGCTGTGGCGCCTTATGTATGACAGGCTTGTCAACCACCACAAGCTTAACAACCTGATTTGGGTATGGACATCACAGGCCGGTTTCGACGACCTGTGCAACGCTTACGTTGCCGACAGCGCATGGTATCCCGGCGACGAATACGTCGACGTAGTGGCACGCGACAACTATGCCGCACTGGAATATCCCCTGAAAAAAGAGTATGACGCACTTTCGGCCAAATATCCGGGTAAAATCGTGGCGCTTGCCGAATGCGGCAACGGCGATGAAGTGAAAATGGCCCCGTGGAGCGAGATATGGAATGAAGGCTCACGCTGGTGCTGGTTCATGACATGGTACGACTACAGCTACAACGCAGGACAAAGCCAGGAACACAAGTTCGCGGGCAAGGAATGGTGGACCGACGCGTTCAACAGCGGTACCGTAATCGACCGGACAGCATTCAAGCCTATGCTTGACAAAACATACAAATATGTCCTCACCAAAAACAACAAGGTATTATGAAGCAACTTAAAATAATGGCAGCGCTCATGGCATGCCTCTTCACGGCCATCGGCATAACGGCTGCCGAGCGCACTATCCTGCTGGGACCGAAAACAATCGGCCCGGGATGGAAAGACAATATCGTAATACAGCCTGAACAGTTCGCGGTAACAGGCGTGGGCGACATTATCACAGTTTATGTTGACAACGTAAAAGGCGGTGCGCAAGGCGCGTTCCAAGACCCGGCCGACTGGAAGGGCGTAGCCCCCGAATACTCATACTTCGGCATTTCGGGCCCGTTCCGCATGAAGGTCACTCAAGACATCCTCGACAGGATAAAGCAACGAGGACTTGCCATCGGAGGCCATGACTACCGTATTCTAAGGGTTACCCACATTCCGGCAGCAGAGATGGTCGAAAAGGTGGTATACCGAGGTCCATCAGTCTTGATGAAAGACGATTGGAGCGCAAGTGCAGCCATACAGAAGAGTTGTTTCGATGGTGTCAAGGTAGGCGACGTGCTCCATTTCAAGGTAAGCCGTGTCGAAGAAGGCGCCGCAGCGAAGATAATGGACTTCACGTGGAACACGATGGACGCAGGACTTGACGGCATGCCTGTAGGCCAGGACGGCTTCACATACCCGATCACCGAACAGTCACAACTTATCAAACTGCAGTTGGCAGGGGCCGACGGAATAAGCATGCGTGTAGGCGGCAAAGGCTACAGACTGGAGAAAATAGCTGTAGTTTCATTTACGGGAACACGTGACGAAGACATAAGTACAGCGCAGCGCGCGCCACGCGAATATGAGCTGCAGCCAGGCGAACTGTTCCATGGCGAAAAGGAGTTTCCTGCCGACTGGAGCGGCAACCTGCGTTTCACTGCCGAACCGTTCCGGAAATGCACCGAAAGCGACTGTATCGTGATAAGCTACGAAAAGCTGCTGCCCGACACAACACCACAACTGTCGTTCCGGATAAACCGAGGCAAATGGCTCGACCTAACCGGCTCGAAAGACCCCGTATGGTACAAGCTCGACGGAAACGACATCGTGCTGACGCTCGATGCGGCAATGCTTGACAGGCTTAAGACGGCCGGCATGGTTATAACCGGCGTAGGAGCTACGGTTACAAGGGTTTACATTTTACACATTGACAACTAAAATCTCAAATAAACAAATATGTATAAACTAATGTTATGGTGCTTCATGCTGTTCGCATGGTGCGCTAACCTAAACGCGCAGAACGTAGTCAAAGGCTCGGTGCTTGACGCATCGCACAACAACGAACCGCTGATTGGCGCCACTGTGCAAGTGCCAGGAACGTCGACAGGCGTGGTGGCAGATTTGGATGGTAACTTTACAATCTCTCTCCCTGAAGGCAAGAACGTCATTCAGGTGTCTATGATTGGTTACAAGACGCAAGTAATCAACGTTAAAGGAAAGACCAGCGTACAGGTTCTTCTTGAAGAGGAGGCCAACGAAATGGAAGAGCTCGTAGTAGTAGGCTACGGTACAATGAAGAAGCGCGACCTCAGCGGCTCCATCTCGCAGATAAAAGGCGACGACCTTATGCAGGGTAACGCTACTGACGTAGCTCATGGACTGCAAGGCAAGATTGCAGGTGTACAGGTTAACCAGAGCGACGGTTCGCCTGGCGCAGGAGTCACTATTACCGTGCGTGGCGCCAACTCTTTCACAACCAGTTCGCAGCCTCTCTACATCGTTGACGGCGTACCTTACGGAACAAACCCCAACGGCACTCCGTCGTCAAGCGCCAACGAGGGCAACAACCAGTTCTCGTCACCTCTGTCGATGATCAACCCTAACGATATCGAGAAAATCGAGGTGCTCAAGGATGCATCGGCTACAGCCATCTACGGTTCACGTGGCGCCAACGGCGTTGTCATCATTACAACAAAGAAAGGAAAAGAAAGCGACGGTGGTAAACCAACCATCGAGCTTAACGTAAAGCTGGGTATACAGACCGTGGCGAAGCGTCTTAATGTGCTCAATCCATACACTTACGCAATATACCAGAACGAGCAATACGCCAACAGCCATTACTACGAAGGCAGCACAGCGGCATTCCCTTACCGCGGTGAATGGGATTATCCATACGTAAACGGCAATTTCATATATGACGCGGGGTCATATAACCCAAGCCCCGAAGACTTCCTCAACCCGGGCATACGCACTGACGAATACGGTAACGTTGACGAAGTGGCCATTGCTGACTGGCAGGACGAGATTTTCCAGACCGCTTTCCAGCAGGACTACAGCGTAAGCGTTAGTAACGGTAACAGCAAGGGTTGGTACAACTTCTCGGGTAACTTCACGAAACAGGACGGTACGATAAAGAACACCGGCTTTGAACGTTACGGTATTTCAATCAACATCGGTCGTCACATCACCGACTGGTTGGAGATTGGCACAAGCTCGTTCTTCACAAATACGACAACGGACTTCCAACGTACCGGTTCCGAAAACACCGGTGTAATACGTTCGGCACTTATCTTCCCGCCTACCTACGGAGTACACACCGAGACAGAACAGCTCGACGAATTGAACTGGCTCGCGACCAATCCTGTAAACTATGTAAACGGAGCAAAAGACCAGCTGAAACAAATAAGTTGGTTCTCAAGCAGCTATGTTGAAGTAAAATTAGCGCCATGGTTGCGTTTCCGCCAGAACCTCGGTCTTGGATATAACGACGGACACCGCGGTACATACTATGACCGCCATACCCAGGAAGGACGTACTCCAAACAATGGTTTGGCAGGAAAGGCTACAAGCATATGGAAGAGTTTTACCGCGGAAAGTATCCTTACGTTCGACAAGAAGTGGGGAGTACACGCCCTTAACGCAGTAGTCGGTATGACATTTGAAAAAGGAACGGGCGAAAATACGTCAATGTCGGCAACAAACTTCCCGACCGACTACACCCAAGACAATGACATGAGCCTTGCGCTCGACCGTGCGACAATAGCCAGCAGCACAACTGAACAGGCTCTCGAGTCATTCCTCGGACGAATCAACTATACCTTGATGGACAAATATATCTTCACGGCAAGTGTCCGTACCGACGGCAGCTCAAGTTTCGCTGAGAACAACAAGTGGGCAACCTTCCTCTCCGGAGCGTTTGCATGGAGGGCAAGTGAAGAGAAATTCATCCAGGACCTCAACATTTTCTCTAACCTGAAGTTCCGCCTCAGCTTCGGACAAACAGGTAACCAGGCCATCGGTGCGTATCGTACGCTCGAAATGCTGAATGCCGCTAACTATCCTTATAACGGTAATCTTGAAGGTGGTATGTCCATGGTTGACTGGCGCGGACCGACCAATCCCGACCTGAAATGGGAAACGACAGACCAGTTCAACGCCGGTATCGACATGGGATTCATGGACAACCGTCTTTCGTTCACGGTTGACTACTATTATAAAAAGACGCGTGATCTGCTCCAAAACGTCACCATTCCTGGCAGTTCCGGCTTTACCCAAATGCTTGTAAACAGCGGTAACGTAACCAATGAAGGTCTTGAGTTCACGCTCAACTACGACGTATTCCGCAAATCTCCGGTAAGATGGAATATTGCGGCTAACCTCTCTTTCAACCGCAACCGTATCGGAGGACTTGAAGGTGACCAGTACGCAACATCGCTTTGGAGCGCTGCCGACCAGGCATTCCTCCAACGCAACGGCTGTCCTATAGGAACTATCTACGGATATGTTGAGGACGGATTCTTCGACAACATTGCCGAAGTGCGTTCGTTCCCTGCATACGCCAACCTTTCAGACGCGGCTGCATTGCAACGCGTAGGCGAGATAAAGTACCGTGACTTGAACGGAGACGGACAGATAACAGCTGCCGACCGCACGATAATAGGCGACACTAACCCCGACTTTACGTATGGTTTCACCAGCAACCTGTCGTGGAAGAACTTTACACTTTCATTCATGTTGCAAGGTTCGCAAGGCAATGACATCCTGAACTACAACCTCACAGACATCGAGATGGGCAACTACGGAAACATCACACAGGAAGCATACGACTCACGATGGACGGTAGAAAACGCCGCCAACGCTAAATGGCCGAAACCAACCGCAGGATATACACGCGAATGGCTGTTCAGCGACAGATATGTTGAAAACGGCAGCTACCTTAAGATGAAATACATCACCCTGTCATACGATTGGCTTAAACCGTTCCCTGGAATCCAGAAACTGAACATTTCGTTCACTGCAAACAACGTCTTCACCATCACAAACTACAGTTGGTTTGATCCTGACGTAAATGCCGGTGGAGCAAATGCAGCAACACCTGGAGTTGACAGTTATTCATATCCGAGCGCGCGTACATTTACGCTTGGACTCAATTTCACATTCTAAACAGATATATAAAAATGAAAAAGTTCATATTATCAGCCCTCACGCTCCTTATGGGCGCAAGCGCGTTTAACGGCTGTACAAGCTGGATAGAGGAAGACCCGGACAGCTTCATCACTCCTGACATGGTTGGCGACAGCGAGGACGCAGCTTCACAATGGGTAACGGGCGTTTACAGCAAGTGGGTGAACGACATGTTCCGCTGGGGTTACTTCCCGAGAGTTCTTGAGCAAGACGCCGACTATATATCAGGTCCCGACTGGCTGTTCGGCAGCTTCGGAGCCGGCAACTTCCAAGGAACTGACGACGCCTTGGCGTTACAGGATGCGCTCTGGAACGGTTGCTACAACCTTATAGGCCGCGCCAATCTGGCAGAAAGGCACATCCGTGCAATGAACAACATAACCGACGCCGTAAAAAACAATGCAATAGGCGAGGTAAAATTCCACAAGGCTTTCGCATATTTCCTGCTGGTACGTGCATACGGACCTGTTCCCGTACAACCTGAAGTCGACACTTCAGACAAGAACCAACCGCGCCAGAGCGTCGACTCAGTGTACACCTACATCATAAACAACCTTCAAGATGCGGCTTACATGATGTATAAGAACACCGACCAGGCATACCAGGCGGGCCACGTGAACGCAGGTAGCGCAGCAGGATTGCTTGCCAAAGTCTATGCGACCATGGCCGCAGCGGCAATGCCGGCTGGAACTCAAATAACCGTAAGGACGGGAGGCGCATACGACGGAGATGGCGACGACAAAGCTTACGCACCGTTAAGAAGCATGACATTCAGCAAGAGAGCCGTAAGCGGATACGAGAACATGGACTCGCACGAGCTGTACACTCTTGCCGCACAATGGGCTCACGACGTTATCACGGGCGAATACGGTGATTATGAACTGCTACCTTACAACCAATTATGGCTGAAGTCCTCATGCACCGCTTCGGAGTTTATGTTCTCAGTAGCGTCGGCTGACGGCAACGACACTTACTCCACACAAGTGCACACTCAGTATGCAGGCTACCTAATGGCTCCCGGCTCCGACTTCATAGCAAGCGGTGGCTGGACTGGCTGCACACGCCACTGGTACGATTTGTTCGAACACGACGACTACCGAATAACACAAGGCGTAAGGCACCGCTGGCGCGTAAACGGACATCAAGACGGCAACCTTGGCTTCTTCTATCCGTTGACTGAGGAATACAGTATCATGGCAACCGGAACCAACTTGGCCGGAGAACGGGTTGGAGAACCCAGCGGAATATACGCTGACGGCGTTAGTTACTATTATAATATGACAAGCGAATGCCTCGCGTTCACGACAAAATACTCCGACGTAACAAATGCCGCGACGGAGAATGCGGACGCCAACTGGCCTTTCCTGCGCTACGCCGACGTCAAGCTCATCTATGCCGAAGCAGAGAACGAGCTTGGACATCCCGAAGAAGCAATAATACATCTCAACGACGTACGCAGGCGTTCTAACGCCGCGGAGGCTTCCCTCACGGGCAACGGAGCGCTCGACACCCAGGAAAAGATGCGTAGCGCCATAATCGAGGAGCGCGCCAAAGAGTTCGCTTGCGAGGCTGACCGCCGCTGGGACCTCATACGCTGGGGCATATACCTTGACGCAATGAACGCTATCGGTACCAACGAAGACAGCAACGGCAACAAGACCCGTACGGAGCGTAACCTGCTGTTCCCGATACCAAACTCCGAATTTAACACCAACCACGCCATCACTGAGAACAACCCAGGATGGGCTTAACCAATGGTTGACAACTAACGTGCAGACAAAAATATCAGTAACATGAAAAAGAATATGTTAAAATACATGGCCGCAGCCCTGGCACTGTTTGCTTTCGCAAGCTGCAACGACATCGTTGATTACGACGAGGGCTACACGGCTCTTGAAGACCAGGCCAACCAAGGCGCGCCGGTAATAACCGCCGTGTACGAAGTGGGCGACACCCTGCTGGAAAACCCGATAACGGAAGGCCAGGTAGGGCAGATGATACGAATCGTGGGCCGCAACCTCAACAACGCGCGCAGCATAACGTTCAACAACGTTGAAGCCGACCTCACGCAGGTGTACACTTACTCCACGTCGGCCAACGTTGTAATACCTTCTGAACGGTCGTCTGAAGAGAACAACCAGATTGTATATACAACCGACCAAGGCTCGACGTCATACAACTTTACCGTTCCGTTCCCGCAGTTAAGCATAACCGGACTGCAAAGCGAGTTCGTCAATCCTGGCGACTCCGTGACAATCCTCGGGCTTAACTTCGACTTCTATGACTTCGGAACATCCTCACAAGTAATGCTTAACGGCACGCCGCTCGGCGTAGGCTCAATCACCAACACGTCGATGAAGGCCGAGATTCCTGCCGATACGCCTGACAACAGCACGCTCGAGATTGTATATTCCAACAATGACGGCGAACAGACCATAAGCCTGCCGTACCGTCCGACACAGAACCTTCTGTACGGCGACTTCAGCGGAGTGTCTTTCAATAACGACGGAACGATAGTTTACAGCATCGAGGGCGACGACGCTACCTCCGCAGAAGAGACCTCACTTGGGCGCCAGCACCTGCATTTCACGGGAACGTTCGACGCATGGGCATGGAACACCGTTGACCTCAGCTGCAACATGATCAACTCTGCCGACCTTGGCGACCTCAGCCAGGCCGGAAGCCTTGACGACTACGTGCTGAAGTTCGAGGTATATACGCCTAACGGCACTCCGCTGACTCAGGCTTCGCCACTGCAGCTCTCGTTCAACTGGGGCGACCTTTACACATGGACTCCGGGCGACGGAGCAGGCCTCAACACGCATGACGAATGGCAGACAATAACCCTGCCGCTCGCGCCGATAGCAGTAGCCGGAATAATGGCGCCTGACACGTGGCAGTCGCTGCGCATAGCGTTCCAGCCGACGGCAGCCTACACGGCCGACTTCCGTATCGGTAACATAAGAATAGAGCGCAGGTAAATACTTTAACAAATGAAGGGGCGCACATAAAACGGTGGGCTCCTTCATCTGTTAAATAAACCAACCGAAACAATCAAATATCTAATCCAACATTAATTATGAAACAAATTTTTACAACCTTACTGCTGCTTACGGCAGCTATAATCTCAGCAAACGCAGAGATGAGAACAGTGTGGACAGGACCTCATTCAACAGGAGGCTGGAGTGGCGTGGACATACCGTCTACTAATTTTTCGTCACTTGAATATGGAGACAAACTTGTTTTCTCAATAGAACGAGACATTGATGGCGCTACCGCTGCAAATCAGACGTATTATCAATGTCAGGTTAACGTATGGGTTGACGGTGTAGGAACACCTATCCTCAACGGAGAAAACGGTGTAATTAATATTGATAATGATGACGATATTGAGGTTAACCTCACCAATCAACAGGTTGACCTAATAAAACAAAACGGCATGAGTCTCAACGGACATTACGTGATATTCAATAATATTACTGCCAGAACTGAAGAAGGCGGCAGTGATATTACTCCCGATGATGGAACTGCCTCCGAAGTATGGAGCGGTTCAAAATCACTTGGTTGGGATTTTGAGAATAACTCTATCAACTTAAGCTATGACAGCAAAGGAGCACTCGCCAATGCCAAGATCGGAGACATTATCACCATAACTTATACGAACGCAGGTGAGAATGCCAACATCAGAATAGGCAATCCTAACGGTTGGGAGGCTTTTGATTCGGATAGTGAGACAAGCCCTGCCGCTTCAACAGGGGAACAGACATTTTCTTATGAAATAACTGAAGCCTCTATACTGGGAATAATCCAAAGAGACGGCATTATCATAACGGGCAATGCAGTCACCATAACCAAGGTAGAGCTTACCACCTATCCCGACAGCTATGACGCCGTAGCCGTTACAATCGGAACGGAGGGCATTGCGACATACAGCAAAAGCGACAAGACCATAGACTTTACAAATTCCGGAATAACGGCTTATTACGCAAGCGCCGTGGAAACGGGTAGAGTAACCCTTACACCCATAAGCATAGTGCCCGAATATACAGGCATTATCGTAAGAGGGGAAGCCGGGACTTACGAAATCCCCGTTGTTACCGATGCAGAGCCGCTCATGACCAACTATCTCAGGGCTATAGGCGACTGGGAACAGCAGATTAGCGCGTCAGCCGAAGGCGCATCGCTCTATATCTTCAATGAAAGCGACGTTACGTTCAGCCTCGTAGCTGCCGGAACTACCGTAGAGGCCAACAAGGCTTACCTCGAGACGCCTACCGACATTACACCCGCCGAAGGCAGCATTGAGCTTGAGTTTGAAGACGAAGGAGGAACAGGCATAAATAATATTGAGATTGATAAGACTGAGGACGACAACTACTACAACCTGCAGGGAATGCGCGTTGAGCACCCGACGAGGGGCATTTACATCCATAACGGCAAGAAAGTCATAATCCGTTAAATAAGTAAATTAGTAGAATCGTTGTAGCGCCGTGCGCCGACACAATGTCGGAACACGGCGCTTTTCGTCGGAAAAGAACTGCACAAGGATATCCATATTGAAAAAACCGTAAGTAAACAGCGGCCGTTTGCTTACGGTTTTCCTCACAGACAGGCGTCTCCATGCCATCCATTAATCGAGCAATGCCAATTTGATTGCAATCTAAAAGGCCGCTTCTTAGACTGTAAAAGGCGGCCTTTGGCTGTCTAAAAGACCGTCCTTTGCAATTGCGAAGACGGCCTTTTAGACTCTCCTTTCACCACCTTTTCGCTTTTTATTATCTCCCTGCGCCATTGTTTTCCATATAAAATGAGTAATTTTGCAGCATGATTTACCCAAAGACTTTCGAAAGCAAAATCGGCTTTGACGAAATAAGGACATTACTGAAGGAACGTTGCCTAAGCACATTGGGCAAAGAGATGGTTGACGCCATACAACCAAGCGGCGAGTCGGACGTGATAAACGAATGGCTCACTCAAGTGCGCGAGTTCAGGCGTCTGCAAGAGGAAGCCGACGACTTTCCCATGCACTACTTCTTCGACGTGCGCCAGGCCGTAGCCCGCCTGCGCCTTGAAGGCACGCATCTTGACGAAGGCGAACTGTTTGACCTGCGCCGTTCGCTCGACACAATCAACCAGATTGTAAACTACCTCAACCGTTCCGACGACGATAACGACGGCGAGGAACGCACATACCCCTACCCTGCGCTGCACCGGCTGACTGAAGACGTGATGACATTTCCGCAGCTGGTGCAACGTATCGACACGATACTTGACAAGTTCGGAAAGATAAAGGACAGCGCATCTCCGCAACTGGCGGACATCCGCAGGGAGCTGTCGCGCACGGAAGGCAGCATATCACGCACCCTGAACGGTATATTGCGGGCGGCCCAGAGCGAGGGATTGGTAGAGAAAGACGTTACCCCCGCCATACGCGACGGACGCCTTGTCATACCTGTATCGCAGGGACTTAAGAGAAAGATTCGCGGCATTGTGCACGACGAGTCGGCGTCAGGCAAGACGGTGTTTATCGAGCCTGCCGAAGTGGTCGAGGCCAACAACAGGATAAGGGAGCTTGAGGCCGACGAGCGGCGGGAAATCATACGCATACTGACTGAGTTCGCCAAGCTCGTGCGTCCGCATGTCAAGCCGATACTCGAGTCGTATAAGTTCCTTGCCACAATAGACCTTATACACGCCAAAGCAGAACTGGCGCGCCTGATAAAGGGCATTGAACCTGCCGTAAACGCTTATCCGCACATCGACTGGATACAGGCAGCCCACCCCCTGCTGCGGCTTTCGCTCGAGAAACAAGGCAAGAGCGTGGTGCCGCTTGACATCATGCTGACACGGGACAAACGCATACTCATCATATCAGGGCCTAACGCCGGCGGTAAGTCGGTGTGCCTCAAGACAGCCGGACTGACTCAGTACATGCTGCAATGCGGACTGTCCGTAGCCATAGGCGAGCGTTCACGGACGGGCGTTTTCAAGAACATCTTTATCGACATTGGCGACGAACAGAGCATAGAGAACGACCTCAGCACCTACTCGAGCCATCTTATGAACATGAAACAGATGATGCGCTATGCCGACGACTCGACACTGCTGCTCATCGACGAGTTCGGCACGGGCACCGAGCCGCAAATAGGCGGCGCAATAGCCGAGGCCGTACTGGGGCAGTTCTGCGCAAAACAGGCGTACGGAGTAATTACCACCCACTACCAGAACCTGAAGCATTTTGCCGACAGCCATGACGGTGTTGTCAACGGAGCAATGCTGTACGACCGCCAGCAAATGCGTCCGCTGTTCCAGCTCTCGATAGGCAATCCGGGCAGTTCGTTCGCCATCGAGATTGCACGCAAAATCGGATTGCCCGAAGACGTGATAAAGGCTGCCAGCGAAATTGTCGGCAGTGACTATATCCAAAGCGACAAATACCTGCAGGACATTGTACGTGATAAGCGCTATTGGGAGAACAAACGCCAGACCATTCACCAGCGCGAGAAGAATCTGGAGCAGACCATCGCCCGTTACGAAAACGAGGTGAAGGAACTGGAACAGAGTCGTAAGGACATACTGCGCAAGGCCAAGGAACAGGCAGAGGAAGTGCTCAAGGAGAGCAACAAGATGATTGAGCGCACGATAAAGGAGATACGCGAAAGCCAGGCTGAGAAGGAAGAAACAAAGAAAATACGCGAACAGCTTGAGGCATTCAAGGCCGGCGTGAAGGAGATTGACACTGCCGCAAACGACGAGATGATAGCCCGCAAGATGCGCCAGATACAGGAGCGCAGGGCAAGAAAGGAAAAGCGGAAGCGGGAAAAGGAGAAAGAGAATGAAAAACTGAAAACGAACAATCAACAATCCGCTAACGCAACAACTTCACCTGTAGCCGTCGCGCCGCTGAAACAGGGTGACACGGTTCGTATAAAAGGCCTCAGCAGCGTTGGCAAAATAGAAAGTCTCGACGGTAAAATGGCCACCGTAATATTCGGCGACATGCGCACCAAAATGCGTGCAGAACGGCTTGAACACACCGAAGCACCCAAGAAAGAGGAGCCAAGGGCATACGTTACGGTTGGACGGCAGACACGCGAGACGATGGATGAGCACAAACTCAACTTCAAGCAGGACATCGATGTGCGCGGCATGAGGGGCGACGAGGCCCTGACGGCAGTAACCTATTTTATTGACGACGCTATCCTCGTAGGCGTCAAGAGGGTGCGCATATTGCACGGAACAGGCACCGGAATACTGCGCCAACTTATCCGCCAATATCTCGCGACAAGGCCCGACGTTGAGTCGTACCGTGACGAACACGTACAGTTCGGCGGCGCGGGAATAACCGTTGTAGAGCTTGCGTGACGGAATCCAGCTAACTATGAAAGGTTAAGAGCAAGGCCGTTGTTCCTTTGCTCTTAACCTCTCTTTTTATATTCATTCAAGAACGAACGCCATACCTCCGTCCTTACTGTCGGCATCACTGTATGTGAAGCCCTCGAAAGTAAATGACTTCAGCGCCTCTGGATTGCTTATTCTATTGGTAATGGCATATCTGGCAAGGGCCCCACGGCACATTTTAGCATACACGACAACGGTCTTCAGCCGCCCGTTTTTGCGCACGAGAAACTCCGGACTGGCGACTTTAACCTCACGGACAACCTTCCGCCAGTTGAACAACCGCCGCATTTCGTTGCTTGCAACGTCAAGCAATATGCCGCCGTCAGCCTTGATTGACTCAATGAAAACGTCTGTCAGCAACGGCTTCCAATAGTCGAACATCGTAACGCCGTTGTCCGGAAGCACAACATTTCCTTCAAGACGGTAAGGACGGATGGCGTCAGTAGGCCTCAGCAGACCATAAAGAAACGACGTTATCCACAAGTGCCGTTGCATGTATTCAAAGTCTTTGTCGCCCAGACTTGCGGCGTCAAGATATTTGAACACTATCCCCGTATAGGCATAAACGGCCTGAGTAGACGGCTTTTCGTCAAGAAAATGAAGGTAACGCAGGCGGTTTTGCCTTGCTATCTGTAAGTTGCAGCCCAGCATTTGGGCAAGTTCCTCTTCGTCATACCTCATCATTTGCAGCGCATTGCTCACAGCCTGCTCGCCGAACAACGGCTTGGTGGTAAACGGGTCGCGCCCAATGGCGCTATCGTCCATGTCCTTGGCACATCCTATAAGTATCTGCATAACAATAAATCCGATTTTTATTAATTGGCATTAAAACAGTCCTGTAATCGCATCCCATAGCCACGTAGTAACTTTTATGGCCAACAACACGAGGAAATAGATAATGACACAGAGCACCACAATCAGCACGGCGGTGATTGCCGCCTTGCGGTTTACCTCGTGAACGGTATCCTTGTCGCCCTCGATGAACCCCGTAATAAGTCTGAAATTCTGCCTGTACGACTTCTTGAAAAAATCCAGCACATTACCTATATAAAAAGGAACAAGACCTATGGCCAGGTCGCATAAAGCGTTGTATATTACCGCCAGCGTAAGCGGCAACGATTTTATTTTCACTGCGCTGACGTAAATGTACGGCAATGTCAGCAGCTGTGTAAGAATATCTCCAATCCCTTCAAACAGCAGTCCGGCCACGGCGTCAAGGTAATATCTGTCCATCCACTTCGCAATCTGGCCGGAAAGCCGGTATGATTTTGACTGTTTGATGGTTATATCATATTCTTGTTTCATTATTCTTTATGTTGAAGAATTAATTATCTGGTTAACGAAAAAACGGAGGGCGGACACGATCCACTCTCCGTTTACCATTTAAACAATTTTCGAGCCTCTTGTCGGATTCGAACCAACGACCCCGAGATTACAAATCACGTGCTCTGGCCAACTGAGCTAAAGAGGCGGGTGGGCAAGCTACTTGCATCGCGCCGCTACAACCAACTACCTTTGCTGTGTTCCCACCCTGGAGGATTCGAAGGGAGCTAGCCGTACAAGACTTGCCCGTCTTAGCGGCTGCAAAGGTAATAAAAAGTATGCACATAAGGCGTATGCGGCTGCGGCTTTTACTCGTTTTTTAACTTATTTTCAAAGTAGGGTGCTGCTGGCGGAGTAAAAATACGTGACAATTTATTTTTGTGTTATAGGTTTGCGGCAGCGTGCTGTCTTTACGTTTTTAGGTTGAAATGTAAAGGTTGAACCTTTGTTTTGCTATATGTGCTTTGCAATTTCAGGGCAAAACATACGTGTGAAGACCGCCAACCTGGATGCGGAAGACAGCCTTCAGCAATGCCAAAGGCCGTCTTTCGTGTTGCCAAAGGCCGTCTTTTGCATGGATGTTGATGTCTATATGTTTCATATATGGCCGTAATTTTCTGTCTGTCAGACGGTTATGAAAAACGTCGAAAAACGCCGTTTTTCTGGTCGAAAGTGCGTTCTTTTCCTGCCGTGGCTGTTCTGGAGGCGTTAAGTTGATAGATTGCCACCACACGGAATGCCTTGTTATTTTCATTAATTAACACATAAGCCGTCTTCGTCAGTTTGTCTGTTGTAGCGGTGAAGTCGGCGTTGCGTGTAACATATTTTAAGCTGTTGTTACCCGGTTAATTTATTAAAATACCGAGAGTTCGGTATAAGTAATAACCCTTCTAACAAGAGTACAGTTATTTGTTTTTTCGTTCCAAACAGTCGGTTGGTAATTGTCATTCCGCGTCGGAGCGCGGAACTGAAAGTCGCCGTTAAGGCAATGACAATTACCGGCTGACCGCTTGAAGTGAGATTATTTACACGTATCCTTATGCCAAACTCACATTATAATAGGTGTAGCAAGGGTTCGTCGCTGTTGATTTTGTTTCGTTTCAGATACAAATTTGTTATACATGCGGTATTTATTGTGTATAATTTGACCGCTGGAAATAGTCGGAATTTGTGTTAATTAGCCTGGAATTGTCTCAAAATTCGCTTAAAATGGCTTTATTTTTAATATTTGAGACATATTGAAATGTCGATGAAACAAATAATAATTAAAAATCAAATAAAATCTTATACTTTTGCGAAAGTGAAATTATATTTACCTTAAATAACTTAATTAAACAACCAAAACATGAAACACTCTATTAAAGTTTGCAAAACCCTCGGTTTGCTTATACTCATGAGCGTCTTCCCGTTGGTGGCGATGGCTCAAGGGTCGGCTATTACCGTGAAAGGGCAGGTCACTGACGACCAGGGACCTATCATTGGAGCGACTGTAAGGGAAAAAGGTACTAAGGCTGTTGCCGTTACCGACATTGATGGTAATTATACCATTAAGGTAAATCCCGGAGCCACTCTTACGTTTACCTACCTTGGTTATCAGAATAAAGAGGTAAACGTGGGCAACAAGACGCAGGTTGATGTCGTGATGGTGTCTGACGCCCAGGCGTTGAGCGAGGTGGTGGTCGTAGGTTACGGCCAGATGAAGCGCTCTGACGTCACCGGCTCGGTAGTCTCGGTCAACTCGGAGCAGATTGAGCGTGCCGTTCCCACCAGTATCGACCAGGTGCTTCAGGGCCGTGCCGCCGGTGTGCAAATCCAGGCTAACTCGGGTACTCCGGGCGCGAACACCAGTATCCGCATCCGCGGTATCAGCTCGCTCAACTCAACCAACCAGCCGATTTTCGTCATCGACGGCGTTGTTGTTGAGCCGCAGAGCACCGACACGAACGACCCCCTGTCAAGTAACAACCCCTTGGCAAGCATCAACCCGAGCGACATCGTGTCGATGGACGTGCTCAAGGACGCCTCCGCCACCGCTATATATGGTGCGCGCGCGGCCAACGGTGTCATCATGATTACCACGCGCAGGGGTAAGGCCGGCGAGGCTACTATCACCTACGACGGTTACGTGGGCTGGCAGGAAATGGCCAAGAAGCTCGACATGATGAACTTGCGCGAGTACGCCATACATCACAACGCACGCTCGGAGCAGGACATCTTGGAGGCGAGCGACGCCTTTGTAAATCCTTCTGCCCTCGGCAATGGTACCGACTGGCAGGATGCTTTGTTCCGCAGCGCGCTCATGACGAGCCACAACATCTCAGTAACCGGCGGCTCTGACCGTGCCACCTATTCTATTAGCGCTGGTTATCTTAACCAGGACGGTATCGCCATCGGCTCCGGCTTCAAGCGCCTTACGCTGCGCGGCAACACCGACGCGCAGGTGAAGAAGTGGCTCAAGGCCAGCCTTAGCTTCTCTCTCACCGACTCCAAGCAGGAGGTAGGAGCCGACAACAACATCATCATGAACGCCTTGCAGCAGCAGCCTTCGGTTGCGGTAAGGAGCGCCGACGGCTCTTTCGACGGCCCGGATGATGTCTACATGCCTGTCAACGCCGTGGCTCTTGCCGAGATGCGCGAGAACTACAATAAGAAGATGAACTTCCGAATAAACGGCAGTCTTGAGGCTACATTATATAAAGGTCTTACGTTCAAGACCGAACTTTCGGCCGACTACAACCTTAACAAATTTTATTACTACGAGCCGGACTATACCTTCGGCAAGCTGGAAAACAATACCCGCACGGGCCGTTGGACCAAGACCGATACGAAATATTGGTCATGGCGCAACATCCTGACATACCAAAACACATTTGCGGAGAAGCACGCTGTCAATGTAATGGTGGGTCAGGAAATGAGCCAGTCGCACTGGGAAAACCAGGTAAGCACGGCTACCGGCTTCCTCACCAACAGCACCCACGACCCTTCGGCGGGCGACATTACAGCCTCGACGGGTAACGGTACGCAGAACGACAACTCCATCTTCTCTTACTTCGGGCGCGCGTTCTATTCTTATGACGACCGCTATCTCGTTACGGCAACACTACGCCGCGACGGTAGCTCGCGCTTTGCCAAGGGCAACCGCTGGGGTTGGTTCCCGTCGGCGGCACTCGCTTGGCGCGTGTCAAACGAGAAGTTTATGGCTAAGACAAGCAACGTTATCAGCAACTTGAAGCTCCGTCTCGGCTGGGGTTCTACCGGTAACCAGAACGTTTCAGACTGGGCTTACATGGCTATGCTCTCATCCAAGAGTACACCATGGGGCACCGGCGTGCTCAACGGCAATACTCCCAACCCTGACTTGAAGTGGGAGACAACTACATCGTGGAACGTTGGTTTTGACCTCAGCCTCTTCCGCAACCGCATCGAGTTCATATTCGACTGGTACTATAAGAAGACTGACGACCTGCTCTTGCAGCTTCCGTTGCCGGCCTACATAGGTTCTTACGGACAGGGCGCCGCCTCCAATCCTTGGGGCAACGTCGGTTCGATGAGCAACCAGGGCGTCGAGATGACGTTGAACACGGTCAACATCGACAAGGGCGGCTTCCAGTGGCGTTCAAGCTTCACTTTCTCGCTCAACAGGAACAAGGTAATCAGCCTTGACACCGAGAGCGCGTCTATCGACAAGACGTTCCAAATCGGTTCCGATGTGCTCACCGTTACACGCACCGTCGAGGGCAAGCCCGTCGGCCAATTGTACGGATATAAGGTTATCGGACGCTTCGACAAGGCTGAAGACTTTTATTACAAGGATGCCAACGGAGTGGTTAAGCCTGTGGCGATACCCGAAGGCAGCACCATCAGTGAGAGCGGAACATGGATTGGCGACTACATCTTTGCCGACATCAACGGCGACGGTGTCATCAACAACCAGGACTGCACGTTCATCGGCGACCCGCAGCCCGACTTCACTTACGGTATCGGCAACACCTTCTCTTGGAAAGGATTTGACCTCTCCATCTTCTTCAACGGCAGCTATGGCAACGACATTCTCAACCTTACCGGGCGTGAACTTTCTGACGTCCGCGTGAACAGCAACCTGCTGAAGGAATGCGCAGGCTATGCCAAACTTGGCGTTATCGACCCCAACCTGCCTGACAACGACTTCCGTAACCTGTATGTTACCAATCCTAACTCGCGCCTGCCGCGTCTCAGCGCGTCTACTACCAACGCCAACAACCGCGTCAGCGACCGCTACGTGGAAGACGGCTCGTATATCCGTTTGCAGAACATATCGTTGAGCTATACGCTCCCGAAGTCTCTCGTTACGAAGCTGAAGTTGCAGAATGTCAAGGTGTACATGAACTTGCAAAACGTTTATACGTGGACCAATTACAGCGGTTATGACCCCGAGGTCGGTGCAATGTATGGCGATGCGCTCATGACCGGCGTTGACTATGGCCGCTACCCGTCACCGCGTATCTATACGTTTGGTCTCAACATCTCGTTCTAATGCAGCGTGACAAAGGAAAAATCAAGATAACATCATATATTTAGAAAACAATGAAAACCAAGATATATTTATTCGGTTCGCTCCTGGCTGTCGGATTGTTGACTACTTCATGCGCCGAAGATTTCCTCGACCAGGAGAATACTACCAGCCCCAATGCCGAGACCTTCTTCAACAGCGACGAGGCCATCGACCAGGCAATGTATCCGCTTTACAACTATGTGTGGAACAGCTTTAACGACAAAGGCTATTACGGCATGGGCGACGGAAGGGCCAACAACATAACGGCGCAATACTCTGACTACATCTATCCCTATACCAACTTCAACGAGACATCGCTAAGTCCTGGTCTGCAAGATGCTTGGGGAGCGCTTTACTCTGTCGTTGCGCAGGCAAGCAACGCGCTGAACAACATCAAAACCCGCTCTACATCTAATGTAAGCGAAGAGGCGAAGACGCGCGGCATGGCCGAGGCTCGCTTCATGCGCGGTGTGGCTTACTGGTATATCGCTTCGCTGTGGGGTGACGCCATAATCTATAACAATACGAGCGACTTGGTAAACAATTATGTAATACCTGCCAGTCCGCAGATTGACGTAATGGAGTTTGCCGTCCGCGACCTTGAATATGCTGCCGCCAACCTGCCTGAAACGTCGCCTGCCGCAGGCCGTGTGAACAAGTACAGTGCTTACGGAATGCTCTCACGCGTATATCTCTCAATGGCGGGACTTACCACAGACGGGCAGTATGACGGCACGAACGCCGCTACCGACTTCAACCGCGGAACGCGTAACACCTATTATCTCGACCTCGCAAAGAAGGCGGCTCTCAAAGTAGTGGAAGAGTCAAGCTTTGACTTGATGGAAGAGTACGGCGACTTGTTCAAGATTGAAAACAACAACTGCAAGGAAGACATGTTCCAGCTTCAGTGGAACCAGGGCTCTACCGACGCTATCGGTTGGGGCTGCAACCAGACCATTACGTCGTATTTCGGATGGTCAACGATGGTCTGCGACGGTACAAACTGGGGTGGAGCCACTTACTGCTCTTGGGACTTGTTTAAGGAATATGAGGCCGACGACAAGCGCAAGCATGAGTCTGTGGCTTGGTATGGAGAGAAATATCCCGAACTTAACACCCGTGGCGGTGGTTATACTTATGGTATAACGGAAGACCCAGGCACCCAAGGTGCCAACATAAAGAAATATGTAGTCGGCACAATTGACGACAACGGCGTAAGCTACAAGCAGTCGAGCGGTATCAATACGCACATGCTCCGTCTGGCAGAAGTTTACCTCAACCTGGCCGAGGCGATACTTGGCAACGACCAGTCAACCCGTGACCAGACCGCGCTTTACTACTTCAACGAGTTGCGTTTACGTGCCGGTCTTGCCACAAAGAGCTCAATAACATACGAAGACTTGCGCCATGAGCGCCGCGTAGAGTTGGCTTTCGAGGGACAGTATTGGTACGACTTGCTCCGCCGCTCGTACTACAAGCAGCAGGAAGTCATCAACTACATCAACAATCAAGACCGCAACGCGTCTTATTACGATTCTGAAACTCATGAGTACAAGCTTGACGATGACTGGACCAATCCCGGTCCCGGTGTGGGTGTTGCCACAGAAAGAAGCCTGCGCCTGCCTTACTCTGACGCAGACCAGAACCGCAACCACTACCTCCAGACAGACGGTAACGGCAAGCTTCAGACCGTGCCTTACGAGTTTGGCGAGCGTGAAGTGTCAGAAGAAGAACTGTTTAATTAATTAAATGATAGCCCCTCCCGACCTCCCCGGTAGGGAGGAGCTGACAAACGAAAGTAAACCAAGCCCCTCCCCACCGGGGAGGCAGGGAGGGGCAAAAAACGACAAATTCATCATGAAAACATTAAGATATATTTGGATGTTGTGCCTCGCGGTGGTTGCTGTCGGCTTCACATCGTGCGACGATGACGATGAGGCTTCAGGCAGCTCGGCCATTACCGTGACGCAGATTTACCTTGAAGACGCCGACGCAACGGTGACCGACCGCCCCGTGGACTTTGTCCGTCTCGGCCAGACAATACGTATTGAAGGTTCCGGTTTCAAGGGACTGAAAGAGTTGTACATCAACGGTTACGAGACATACTTCAACACGGCGTATGTCACCAACACCAACATGATTGTGTCAGTAAGCACCGATACACCTGTGACTGACGCCGACCCGGAGGCGCGTAACACTATCCGCTTCGTCAAGAGCGGCACGGAGTATGTCTATGAGTTCGACATCCGCGCAGCTTCTCCTGTCATTACGAGCGTTGATAACACGCTGCCGCAACCCGGAGAGACCGTCACCGTCTACGGCGAGAACCTTCAGGAAACTACCATTGTGACGCTGCCTGATGGCACGCAGGTGACCGAGACCGACATCACCAATGCTCCCGAGGATGAAGAGGGCGAATGGTTTTCGTTCGTGATGCCGAGTGGTGTCAGCGGCTACGGTGCACTTACCATTACATGCGCCAACGGTACGGCGAAGACGGCCGAGTATTTTAACAACCGCACTTGCATGGTGCTCGACTTTGACGGCACAGGCACACAAGGTGCATGGAATTGGAGCGAGACCGGCAGCATGATTGATGCTACTGACCTCGTTGACGACCCGCTTGGCACAGGCCGTGGCACGGTGCTCAAAATCATCCCCGACCGCCTCTTGCAGGCCGGAGGTATAGCTGCAAGCAAGGCGCGTGCCACAGAATGTTGGACGGCAGGCAAGGACGACGCTACGGGAATGGACGACTGGAGCCGCATGTACGAGTTTATTTCAGACACAACTCTGCTTACCGACGTAGCGTTCCAGTTCGACATATACGTGCCTGACTCTTGGGTAGGTACCGGCCACATACAGCTTTGCCTGATGAACAACTTTAACTTCGGCGGCATAGGCTCTGATGACGATTCCGACAGCAAGCAGTGCGCATTCTATTGCCCGTGGATAGTTGACGGCAAGGCCGTTCCGTTCTCTACCGAAGGTAAGTGGATGACGGTAACGATACCGTTCAGCGAGTTTGGCAAGTATGCGGCAGAGATGGCTGACGGCGACGCTCCTACGTTTGCAGAAGTTGTGGCAGACCGTAATGCCGCTACATATTCAAACTTCGGCATGGGCTTTGTCAACACCGACTTCACGCTTGACGGTCTCGAGGTAAAGTCTACCATCTGCAAGCAGGAAATCTACATAGACAACTGGCGCGTAGTACCGTGCAAGAGCGAGATTATATCCGATTTCCCCGACGAGGAGGAGACGGCAGAGTAATAGGCGCATTCCGGCTAACAAGTGACAAGCAGGCCGGGCGCAAATAACACTTGCCGGCCTGCCCGTCACTTAAAACCTGTCAACTTACAAACAATAAACAGAAAATATCATGAAACTGAATAACATAATATTCCCCATGCTGGCAGGCTCGCTTCTGCTTGTCGGCTGTTACGACGAGAAGATGGATTGGCATACGCCCGACGGCCACAACCCCGTGACTACGGACGATATTCCACTGCAATTGCAGGAGCAAATCGACCATTACGACTACATAAAGAACTACATGGCCGAGTATATGCCCGGCACGCCTATCGGCGTCGGCCTTTCGGCGGACAAGTATCTCGACGAGGAAGACCCCGATTATGCGGCATTGTGCGACAACCATTTCTCGCAGTTTGTTACCGGCAACGCCATGAAGATGGATGCAATGGTAAATCCTGACGGCACGCTTAATACGTCCAAGCTTGACGCTTTCCTTACCAAGGCACCGGACGACGACGTGGAGATTTTCGGCCACAACTTCATCTGGCATACGCAGCAACAGCAGGCTTATTTGTTGTCGTTAATAGCTCCGAAAATGATTGTTGAGACTGACGGCGACATCATCACAATGCTCCAGAACGGCGACTTCGAGTCGGGAAAGCTTGCCCCCTGGGATGGATGGGGCGGCGAGTCTACCCGTGAAGTCGTAGCAGGCGAAGGCGTTGACGGCTCGTATGCGGCCAAGCTTTACAACCCTGCGGCAGGCAGCGAGTATTCTTCGCAGTTCGTTTATAACCTTTCTGCGCCGTTGGAAAACGGTAAGACATACGTCTTGAGGTTTCAAATCCGCGCCGAACAACCCGGCGGCTCTATCCAGTTTGCATGGCAGAACCTTAGCTATGGCAACGGCGAAATATACCACATGTTTGACAACATAGGCACTGACTGGGTTACGTTCGAGGAAGAGTTTACATGTACCAAGGATGACGCGCAGCAGCTCTGTTTCAACTTCGGAAAGGTGGCTACCACTTATTACATCGACAACATCGAGTTCGGTACGCGCAAGGAAGAGGCCGAGCAGCAGCAAGCCAACCGCGCAACGCGCGCTACCACCATCACCTACGAGCTTAAGACGCTTGAAGAGAAACGCACGGCGTTGCTCGGAGCAATGGAGAGTTGGATAGGCGGAATGCTCCAGCATGTCCAGCATGTCAGCGGCAACCAGCGTTTCGTAGGCTGGGATGTAATCAACGAGCCCATCACCGATGACGGTTACTATCGTGGAATAGACGGCCATTTCGGCGGAACGGTGGAAGATGACAACGGCAACACCGTGTACGACCAGGAGCCTACCGAGTCAACTACCGACGGCCTGAACCTTAACTGGGGCAGCGGCCACTTCTACTGGGGCTACTACCTTGGCAAGGACTACGCCGTAAAGGCGTTCGAGCTGGCGCGCAAGTACGCTCCCGCCGACATGAAGCTGTACGTTAACGACTACAATTTGGAGACAAATCCGTCGAAACTGGCCAAGCTCATCGAGTTTGTCAACTACATCGACCAGAACAGCTCTACGCAGGTGGACGGCATAGCTACGCAGATGCACGTTGACATGAACAACATTACGCGCGAGCAGGTAGACCAGATGTTCCAGACGATGGCCGCCACGGGCAAGCTGGTACGCGTCAGCGAGCTTGACGTTAAGGTGGGCACGGCTACTCCTTCGGCAGACCAGCAGCAGCAACAGGCCGACGTTTATCAGATGATAATCGAGTCTTACAAGGCCAATGTGCCCGAGGCTCAGCGCGGAGGCTTTGTTATCTGGGGCGTGTCTGACGCTGCCGACGAGCATGTTTATTGGATTCCTAACGACGCGCCCAACCTCTTCGACGCCAACTACGGGCGCAAGGTGGCTTACAAGGGCGTGTGCGACGGCATCGCAGGCAAGGACATCGGCGCGGAGTTTACCGGCGACATGTGGAAGGAGAACACCGATGCTGACGACGAGGAAGAAACACTTGAATAATACATAGTTTGAAACACTCTCTTCAAAGGCCGTCTTTTGCTCGACAAAAGGCGGCCTTTTAGCGTGCGAAAGGCCGTCTTTTACAATGCGAAAGACGGTCTTTTGCACGCCGTTTTGCGACGTGCCGGTAAGTGGCTGTACGTCAAAGCGTTGCAAGATTGCGGCCCTCCGGCTATAAAAAGGCGGTGAGGGTTTGCGTAATTCAAAAACAAATGTTACCTTTGGCATGGGCTTCCGCGCAGAGCGAAAGCGTGCCCGGGCCTGCGAAAAAACGTTTTACGATGAAGCAAATCATAACCCACTTTACCGACGACGACCTGTACAAGTTTACCATGTGCTGCGCCGTGATTGACAATTTTCCGCGCGCGCAGGTCAAGTACACCTTTACCGACCGTGACAACACTGTATATCCGCCGGGCTTCGCCGACGAGCTTACGCGGCAGATTGCCGCGCTCGAGGATGTCGTCATAACCGACGACGAGGTTGATTTCATGCGCCGCCGATGCTATTATCTGCCCGAATGGTTTTTCATCTACTTAAAGGGCTTCCGCTTCAGCCGCCGTTGGGCAAGGGCGTGGCAGGACGACGAGGGGCATCTCAGTGTTGAGTTCGAGGGCGGATGGGCCGAGACAATTTTCCTTGAAGTCAAGGTGCTGGCTATAATCTCCGACCTTTACTATGAGATGACGGGGCAAGACAGCCGTTTCGACTACGACGCCTATTACCATAAGACGTACCGCAAGGCCGAGCGGCTGCTGGCCGCAGGTTGCGTGTTCAGCGATTTCGGCACGCGCCGCCGCGCCTCGTTCCGCGCCGAAGACACCGTAATACGCGCCATGAAGGACTGCTACCAGAGCCAGGAATGGCCGGGAAGGTTCGTCGGCACGAGCAACGTCTACCTTGCCATGAAGCACGACGTGCTGCCCGTAGGCACCATGGCTCACGAGTTTGTGTGCGCCATAGGCGGCATGTACGGCCCGCAGATGGCCAACCACATAGCCATGAACTCGTGGCGAAACACGTTCCGCGGCGCGCTCGGCACGTATCTTTACGACAGCTTCGGGTGGAACATCTTCAGCCTAAACTTCTCCGAAGACTTTGCCAACCTGTTCAAGGGACTGCGCATAGACAGCGGAGACAACCGCGAGCAGCTTATGCGCATAGTGGAGAAATACCGCTCATTGGGCATCGACCCTACCACCAAGCAGGTGATATTCAGCAACGCCCTTGACACCGACGGAGCCATAGCCATACAGCAGTATGCCAAGGATTACTGCCAGCCTTCGTTCGGAATAGGCACCCACTTCACCAACGACTTCGACGGAGTGAAGCCGATGAACATCGTCATCAAGCTCGTTGCGGCCAAGATAACGGAATCGTGGACGTTCTATAACGACACGTGCAAGCTAAGCGAGGACGAGGGCAAGCACGTTGGCAAGCCCGAGGTTGTGGAGCGTTTCATGAGCGCGCTGCACATGAAAGGCTGACGTTTACAAGCAAAACAATATTGGTTTTGTATTAGGACACACCCTTTGTAGGGACATAATTCATTATGTCCGTATGTTCTGAAAGAACGTTTTTATTATGCTGCGTATTAGATAATACGCCCCTTCGTGGCGTGCGGACATAATAAATTATGTCCCTACAAAGGGTGTGTTTTTTGTATTACTTATGTTTTTTCATCAATCTTTCCTTTGCCTTCGGGTTGCGTCTTAGCAGTTCGGCGAGGGTAGGGCACGTATCGGTCAGTGCGCATCCGCCGCATGTTTCGAGCCCTCTCGCCATGACGCAGCGGCGTATCTCGCAGCCGTTGTCGCAGTAGTCTAACCGCAGGCCGTCGCCCCGGCAGCCGCAGCATACCTGCGTCGGCGTGCCGCTGTACATCGGGCATCCGCTGCAATCAAAGCCGCAGCAGGCTGTTGTGCCGTTCATTTCAGTCTCATTCTTAGTATATGGAAGGGATTTCCCTGGTCGTCGGTCTCGTCGCGACGGTATTCCTCGAAGCCCATGTGCCGGTAAAAGCCGGCAGCTTTGGGGTTTTGCTCGTTCACGTCGACGAGCGTTGCGCCGTAGTCTTTTACCGCAATGCCGACCAGCTGTCGGCCTATGCCTTTGCCAAAGAACTCCGGCGCGGCGAAAAGCATCTCTATTTTGCCGTCCTGTATGCCGCAGAACGCCGTGTATTCCTGCCCTTCACTGGTAATGAGTAGCGTGTCAATGGCCTGCAATGCCTCCTTTACGTAAGGCTTGAGGTTGGCTATGTCGCTCCCGGTAAGGAAGTGGTGGCTTGCCCTTACAGAGCTTTCCCACAGGCAGGTTAGGGCTTCTGTGAGGGCGGTGTCGCGCTGTTCTTTCTTTAATTCGGTTATGGTTGTCGTCGTCTTCATCATGTTTTGAGTGATGAAATGATGTATGCCGGTTTGCCGTCAGGCCTTTACCACGTTGATGTAAGGGTAGGGTATCTCGATGTTCTCACGGTCGAAACGCTCCTTTATGCTCTTGAGCAGGTCGCACTTCATGGCGAACGCATTGCCTGCGCTTGATGCCCAGGCCCATGCGCGCAGCGTAATGGCGGAGTCGCCGAGGTTAGTCACGCGGATGATTACCTGCGGTACGCCGTTCTTCTTTTCGTCTTCCGAGCGGTGGTCGGTGAGCAACGGGTGCTTCATTATCTCGTCGCGCATGGTGGCGATGGCGTTGTCAAGGTCGGCCGTGTACGACACGCCCACCTCCACGAAGGCGCATGTGGCCGTGTCGCCGTAAGACGAGTTGATGATGGTGCTTGAATTGATTTTGTTGTTCGGGATTAGAATCATGCGGTTCTCTGCGTCGCGTATTACGGTGTGTCGCAGCGTTATTTCCATCACCGTGCCCTTTACGATGCTGTCAACCTCGATGAAGTCGCCCAGTTTGAACGGCTGCGAAAAGATTATGAACAGTCCGCCGATGACGTTGGACAGCGCGTCCTGCGACGCCAAGCCTACCGCGGCGGCCATTATTCCGGCACTGGCCAGTATGGAGTTGCTTACCTTCTCCATGCCCGGAATGAGCGAGAGGAAGGCCGCTATACCTATTATATATATCGTGGTGACGATGATGCGGCGCATGAAGCTAACCTTTGTCTCGTCGAGCACCACCTTGCGCTGCTTGTGCATGGAGCGGTAGAAGAGGTATTTTGTAAGCCCCGTTAGCAGGCGGACGAACAAGTAGATGACCGCGCCCTTGACGGCGAACACGACGAGCCAGCGCACCGACACGCCGAAGAGTTGCATGTTTAGTATTTCTTCCATTCTGTTGCCTATGTTTTTATCCGTATGCAAAGATAATGCAAGCCGAGCGCAATGCAAAATAAAATGGCGTGAAACGGCCTTTTATTCTCATTGCCGAGGCGCAGCTTATCTTATCCAGAGATAATGCAAGCCGGGCGCAATGTAAAATAAAAGTGTTCATCCGCAGTTTGGGTGTATGATATAACAGCATCTTCTTTTGTCTGTGTAACTGCATTTCATGTACACATGTTGCTTTAATCCAGGCGGTCGGTATCCGTCATGCCGCACAGGGATGCGGCATCCAGAACACATCCGAGACATCAAAAAACACAGGCTGCATATACTGGATGCCGCATCCCTGTGCGGCATGACGGCTACCGACAGCCTGGATTATATAAGGATGCCACGTGTTGTCAGTTTGATGATTGTCATGCAGTATTTCTAATAAATTGCAAAAGGCCGTCTTTTAGCTTGTAAAAGGTGGCCTTTTGCTGTGCGTTTTGCCGTCTTTTGCAAGCTGAAAGACGGCCTTTTGCAAAGCGCACAGGCGCATTGTGGCCGGTGAATGTATAACTTATTAACAATCAAGACATTATGGCATCAGTTAAAATCAAGTTCAGGCCCTCGTCGGTAGACGGCCGTGAGGGCTCGGTTTATTTCAAGGTAATCCACCGCAGGGCGTCGAGAAGCATTGGCACCGGCTGCCATTTGAGGGCGGAAGAGTGGGACGAGGCCGCCTCGGCCGTGCGCATGGACGGGGCTGAAGACCGGCGGGCGCGCCTCGAACTCGTGGCCTACAAGCTGCGCTGGGGCTACCGGCAGCTGACCGGTATAATAGCCGCGAAGGAGGCGGCAATGGATGACTATACCGTTGACGACATTGTGGCAGAGTACGCCGGGCTGCCGCCCTGCCAGACGTGGTTCGGCTTCATACGCGCTATGGCCGACAAGAAGGCGAGGGCGAAGCGTGCCGGTACGGCCAAGACTTACCGCGACGCGCTGGCCAGCTTCGCCTGCTTCCGCGGCGGCGAGGACATGGCTGTCGATGCGCTCGACGGCGAGGTCATCGCCCGGTATGAGGCCTGGCTGAAGAACAAGGGGCTGAAGCGCAACTCGTCGTCGTGCTACCTGCGCACGCTGAAGACACTTTACCGCAAGGCCGTTGACACGGGGCTGGCCTGCGGCGGCGACATATTCAGCCGGGTGTACACCGGTTTCGCCGCCACCACGAAGCGCGCCATACCGTTAGAGCAGGTACGGGCGATAAGGCGGTTGAGGCTGGCCGGGGGCTCGCCGCTGGCCTTCGCGCGCGATGTGTTCATGCTAAGCCTTTACCTTCAGGGCATGGCCTTCGTTGACATGGCTTACCTGAAGAAGACTGACATAAGGAGCGGCCAGCTGCAATACGTCCGCAAGAAGACGCGCCAGACGCTGACCGTAGGCTGGGAACGGGCCATGCAGGACATTGTTGACAGATACTCCGCGCTGACGCGGAACACGCCTTACCTGCTGCCAATCATCACGAGGCAGGACGGAACGGAGCGGCGGCAGTATGAGCGAATGGAGCACAACGTCAACCGTAACCTGAAGAAAATAGGCGAAATGGCCGGCCTCCACATACCGCTTACTACCTATGTGGCGCGCCATACATGGGCAAGCTCAATGCGCGACATGGGCAACGACATCTCCATCATCAGCCGCGGGCTGGGGCACGAGAACATAAAGACAACGCAAATCTATCTCTCTACCATCGACACTGCTACCGTGATGAAAGCCAACAAGAGGATGATTGACAGGATATTGAAATGAAAAAGGGATGCTGAAATGCTTTAAAGGCGTGGCTGTTTTATAAGTATGAAACGGCCACACGACTGCAAAGATACGAAAAGTCCTTGATATTGAGCGCGTTTCAAAGGACAATTTGTGTGAAATTTATTACCGTGTGAGAATGAAACTGATTTTTATTTGACAAAAGAAGAGACAGGTGCGACGTAACATGTTGACATCAAGCACCTTGCAAGGTGTGGCCGTTTCATACTTATACAACGGTATTAAAACGGCTGCATGGAAGAGACTTAAATTATTGACAGCTAATAACTTTTGTGGTATGGATAATCATTCAATAAAGCCTGCAACGCTTTGTTCGTCGTGCCACATAACAACGGTGGATATTTGTTGCTGAGGTTCCTCCCGAATACTGCCGTTATGCCTGAAACAAGGTACACCATAACTCTTGCGCGATTGCCGCGAGAGGAATATGGAGAATGCCCTTCCGATAATTCATTACAGTAATGATTGACAACGCAACTGCCGCACCGCCGCGCGTCATTGCCGACGGAAGCCGCCCCGGCACGAGCCGTGACAAGCTGAACAGGGTTGACTTCAAATGGTACGTGGTGCGCTCGCTGCCCCACCAGGAACGCAAACTCGCCGACCTGTTCGTAAGTTTGAAGGGTGAGGCAAGCAACATACTCGAGGTGTATTGCCCTACGCACACCACCGTGAGCGTGAGCCGTGGCGGCAAGAACTTGCAGGCTCCGTTGTTTGCCGGCTACGTGTTCGTGCTCGGCACGCGGCAAGCCGTTACAGACGTAATTGATAGATACTATCCCGAGGGAACAATCCTGTACGACCAGGGCAAGGGACACGGCCGCAAGCCGCGCTGCCTTACCGTACCGGAAGAGCAGATGCGCATGTTCAAAGACTTCAACGAGAACTACGCCGAGCAGGTAATCGTCCTTGAACGGCCTTACACAGACTATGCCTTCAACCCGAAGACTAACGAGCCCAACGAGATTGTGAAGATAGTGGACGGGCCGCTTCGGGGCAGGGTAGGTTATCTGGCGCGCTTCAACCGCGAGCGCAGGCTGGTGTTCAACATGAAGTCGTTTGATACGGGCAAGTATCTCGCCGTGTCCGTTCCAGATGTATGGAGCCTGCATGTGGTAAGGCTTCACAATGCCGGGGGCGACCGCCAGACAGTCGGTACGGTGAAAGACCGGGCGGCGGATTTGCTCATAGGCTTACTCCAAGGGTGCGGTTATGGCGAAAAGACACTGCCGCTGCTTTACGGGATGACCGGTTATCTGGCCACCACACCCTCGCTGGTAGGCCTGTGCCAATGGCTGTTCAGGCAGGGGCACGAGGCTGTTAGCAGGAAGATTGCGCAACTGCGGACAACGGATGCGGAACTGCTGCTCAATCTCGCACGTTATGAGCATGATAATCCCGGCTATGTAAAAGAACGCTGGAAAGAACTTGTTATCCGCCCGTTCCTTACCCCTACGTCGGGCGTAGACTTCGATGCTGGTAATGACGAGGCGGTGCTCGAGCACCAGGACTTCACCGAATTTATAATAAAAGTCGGCATCACGGAGCCTACGTATTACCCAAACACTTGCAGCGGAGAACAGGTTACAACTACATATTACGCCCACATAGGGCTTCTTAGGACTGGCAACGGAAGCACGCTCTTTGCCAATTGGGACGAGTTCCTCGCCGAATACTTCCTTACGGGAGGCAAGGCCAACGAGAAATTGGTAAAAGGTGCAATTGCCAACGGCAGTGGCTGCGACGGGAAAGAGGACAAACTGATAGCCTCGTTCCGCAACTTTGCTCCCACCTTATATAATATATTGACTGACGAGACATCGGCCGTTAAGGCGGTGAAAGGCCTCAAAGTGGGCGGCAGCGCATTGAACGTGATTGCAACGAGAACGGACGGTACTGAGGCTGAAGACATCAAGGCGGCGAAAATAAGACTGATGGATACTTGCGTGAACATATGCAAGGAAATTAATTCTACTGTGCATCTGGCCGTATGGCGGAGATACCTGCGCACGGTGTGGCTGCATGAATAAAGCGAAGAGTTAATGCGGAAAGTAAGGAATGGAAGAAGATTGTGAACAGATTAGATGGATGTTATGATGACAGTTTCAACAGAAATGCCCAATGGTGTTGGCTTCATAGCCTACGCCAGGCGTTATGTGGGGCGGTTGCAGGCAGAGGGACGGTATGATGCGGCGCACAAGATGGATGCGTACATCAGTCGTTTCGCTGCATATCTGGGAAAGAACGACATTTCTTTCACCGACTTTGGTCCGCTGCTTATCCGCAATTACCACGCTTGGTTGCAGGACAGGCGGCTCGGGCAGAACTCCATTTCGCTTTATATACGCAACTTGAAGCGTGTCTACCGTCAGGCCGTCAAAGACGGACAGGCCGCTGAACAGCATCCGTTTGACGGCGTGGACGTAAGTTATAGGGTGAAGAAAAACAAGAACGGACTGACACTTGACGAGGTAAGACGCCTGCAACGGCTTGACCTTAGCGGCTCACATCCGTCCCTGTCGTTCGCCCGTGACCTCTTTCTTTTCTCTGTTTTTACTCATGGAATGACCGCCCGCGACATGTTTTACCTTACGAAAGACAACATATCCGGCGGTCGTTTGACATACACATCAAGAACTACCGGCAAGGAAGTGTCAATGCAATGGGAACCGGCCATGCAGGAGATAGTTGACAGATATTCCAGTAACGCCGCTCCATACCTCTTCCCTGTGATAACGTCAAGCGTCCCCAAAGAGCAGTGGAAACAGCATTGCGCCGCACTGCACAACATCAACCGCAACCTGAAGACCATCGGCCGCCTGCTCTCCCTGCCGTTCCCGCTGACAATGACCGTAGCCCACCACTCGTGGAAGAGCATGACACGGGGGTTGAGCGTAGCGGAGTTGCTGTATTCCGGCTCTGCGGAATTAATGTGAAATGAGTGTAAATGTTTGTACGGTTTAAACTAAAACCATGCCAGACTCGCTAAAACAAAAGGCAGCCAAAGGCGTGCTGTGGAGCACGGTGGAGCGCTTCTCCGTATATGGTGTACAGTTTGTCGTGATGATAGTCATGGCCCGGCTTCTTACGCCTCACGATTACGGATTGGTAGGGATGCTTGCCATTTTCATCGCCGTGGCGCAGTCGCTTATTGATAGTGGCTTTTCACAGGCGTTAATACGAAAGCAGGATAGGACGGATGTAGACAATAACACGGTGTTCTATTTTAATATCGTGGTTAGTGCGTTGCTATACCTTATATTATATGTCTCAGCCCCTTTCGTTGCCGATTTCTACGACACTCCGCAATTGTGTTCTGTCATGCGTGTGGTATGTCTTGGCATAGTCTTTAATTCATTTGCTGTTGTGCAGCGTGCGCTGTTGACAATCAGAATAGACTTCAAGACACAGGCTAAGGCAGCGTTGACGGCTGCGGCTATATCTGGTATTGTTGGCATTGTGATGGCTTGGCACGGTTTGGGAGTATGGTCGCTCGTAGTGCAGCAACTGCTCAACCTTGGTGTAAACACAGGTCTTCTTTGGCTTTTGTCAAAGTGGAGGCCACGGTTGGTTTATTCTTGGCTGTCTTTTCATGAGTTGTTCGCTTTCGGCTCGAAGCTTCTTGCCTCTGGACTGCTTGACACGGTTTATCGTAATATCTATCCGATTGTCATCGGCAAGCTGTTCAGCGCGTCAAGTCTCGGGCATTATACCCGTGCACACCAGTTCTCGGAATTTCCTTCATCGAATGTTACAGGAATAATCCAGCGTGTCACTTATCCGGTTTTGTGTGAAATACAAAACGACGACGTACGTCTTGCAAACATTTACCGTAAGTTTCTTAAGCTTTCGGCTTTTGTCATTTTCCCGTTGATGGCGGGGCTCGCTGCTGTCGCCGAACCGTTCGTAAATATTATGCTCGGTTCGCAATGGGGCTTCTGCGGACAGCTTTTGCAAGTCATCTGTTTCTCGATGATGTGGTATCCCGTCCATTCAATAAACCTCAATCTGTTGCAGGTGAAAGGTCGCTCGGATTTGTTCCTAAGGCTGGAGGTAATCAAGAAAATCTTAGGCGTAGCCGTTCTTTGCGTCACTGCCCCGTTCGGTCTAATGGTGATGTGTTACGGTCAAATCTTTAGTTCGCTTGTTTCGTTGGTGATAAACACGTATTACACAGGCAAGTTGATTAACGTCGGGTTTGTCAGGCAGATGCGCGACTTGCTGCCAACGACAATTCTTTGTCTGATTATGTTTACATTGATATTGTTGGTAAACCATTTTATCGGCAACGATGTTGTGGAACTCTGTACAGGCATTGTTGTAGGCGTAGTGTTTTATTCGTTGTCAAGCCGTGTGTTCAAATTCTCAGAGCTTGACGAATTGCTTTCTTTGATTAAGAGAAAATAGGAGAAACCAATATAAACTAAATTTTTTATGGACAATAATGTGATAACAGTAACGTCGCCGTTACTGCCTAATCTCGACGACTTCAATGAAATGCTCAAACAGATATGGGAGAGCAAGTGGATAACCAACAACGGCTCATTTCACAAGCAGTTGGAAAAAGAGCTTGCGGCATACCTGAAAGTACCATACATAAGCCTGTTTACCAATGGCACTCTGCCGCTCATAACAGCATTGCAGGCACTGCGTGTCACAGGTGAGGTAATCACAACGCCTTACAGCTTTGTAGCTACGACACACGCCCTTTGGTGGAACGGCATAAAGCCCGTGTTTGTAGACATAGACCCTCGTACGGGCAATATCAACCCTGACAAGATAGAGGCTGCCATCACGCCCAAAACTACGGCCATAATGCCCGTGCACGTCTACGGCAAGCCTTGCGACACCGTGCGCATACAAGAGATTGCCGACCAGTACGGCCTGAAAGTAATCTACGATGCCGCCCACGCCTTCGGTGTAGAAGTAAACGGCGAGAGCATACTCAACGCCGGCGACCTCAGTACGCTCAGCTTCCACGCCACCAAGGTTTACAACACAATAGAGGGCGGCGCGATGGTAATGCATGATGAGCGTATGAAGATGCGCATAGATTATCTTAAAAACTTCGGCTTTGCTAATGAGATTACCGTTGTCGGTCCTGGTATTAACAGTAAGATGGACGAAGTGCGTTCAGCCTATGGCCTGCTCAACCTGCGCCAGGTTGACGCGGCAATAGAAGCACGCCATCAGGTCGCCATCAAATACCGCTCAGCCCTGCGAGGCGTTGAAGGCATAACCTTCTTCGACGACATGCCCGGCGTGCGCCACAACTACTCATACTTCCCCATCTTCATCGACGCAAAGAAATACGGCATGACCCGCGACGAACTTTACTTCAAGATGAAAGAGCAGAACGTACTCGGCCGCCGCTACTTCTATCCGCTAATCAGCGAGTTCTCAACATATCGCGGACTAGAGAGCGCACGACCCGATAATTTACCAGAAGCACATAAGATGGCAAACAGCGTGATTTGCCTGCCCATGCACCATTCTTTAAGCGGCGAGGATGTTGAACGTGTTTTAAAATGTATCGTAAAATGACAAATTCATTCTATTCACAAGAAGAACTGTCGGTATTAGGCTTTAAGGCAATAGGTGAAGATTGCAAAATAAGCAGGAAAGCAAGTTTTTATTCCATACAAGACATCTCTATCGGTAATAATGTTAGAATTGATGATTATTGCATATTGTCCGGACATATAATATTAAGAAACAATATTCACATTTCTGCTTATGTCGCATTATATGGGGTTGAAGGTATTGAAATGGAAGATTATACGGGAATTTCACCACGGTCAACTGTATTTTCGGCGATGGACGATTTTAGCGGAGATTATTTAATCGGCCCCGTTAATCCAGAGGAACACACCAATGTAACTGGAGGGAAAGTCACTATAAAACGCTGTTCACAGATAGGTGCGAATTGTATAGTATTTCCAAACTTGACAATCGGCGAAGGATGTGCGGTAGGAGCATTTTCATTAATCCGTAAGGATTTAGAGCCATGGGGCGTATATTGGGGCATACCTGTTGCAAGAAGAAAGGAACGTAGCAAGAAAATGTTGTCCTTTGTGCAGAAAAGTTGAACATAAAATTGTCATCACAGTTTTTAGATATGATATTTTTGTATCTGATTCACTGTCATCCGTCAGTGATTGGCTTAAGTTGCAGACTTACAGACAGTTACCAACTGACAGATAGTTGATGGAAGTGTCAGCAACAGTCAGCCGTCCATGCTAAAGCTGGCAGCCACCGACAATCAACCGAAACATCTGTCAGCCTATAATATGTTCGTAATGAATGAATTATGGTGGAAACTGACAGATGACGGAGAAAAGAGAAAACGTATTATAGATGTGTTTGTCAGTAAAACGTTTTTTTCCTGTAGCCTGTTACGGAACATAATGATGATTTATGCTCTTTTATGTTGTAAAAGGTCACATATTGCAGTATAAAATGACATCTTTAGCTTGTAAAAGGTTAGCTTTTGCATTGTAATTCATTATGTTAGGATGATTAATGATTTTACAAAACAATCATCAGTATTGTTTTTAATGTCACAATGTCACATCATGGCTTATTCCGCTAATAGTCAATTTGTTACGTATGACAATAATGGATTTCCAACATTCACGTATCCTTATGTGATGTTGTAACATTAAAAATGGAAACATAATTATAAAAACAAGTTTCTTTATGTGCTTTTATCTTTCATCTCTCACCTCGTAGCTTAACGTTTTGAGTAACAGCATGTTTTACGGTGAAAGATGTCCCCCAACATCATTCACCATCTTTCATCGTTATGCAGAAAGATGAAAGATAATGAAAAGTCATTAGAAAATCTTTCGCCACATAAGGTCTTGCTTGTCAATGAATTACAGCTGAAGTGAAAGATGAAAGATATATTACGAATAAAAATATAATAAGAAATGAACGACGATAACATATTAGTTTCTATTCAGTGCTTGGTTTACAACCATGAGCCGTACCTCCGCCAATGCCTTGACGGCTTTGTTATGCAAAAGACAAACTTTCGCTTTGAAGCGATTGTTCACGATGATGCCTCGACCGATGGCAGCGCGGCGATAATTCGTGAATACTCAGAGAAATACCCCGACATAATAAAGCCGATATACGAAGCCGAAAACCAATATTCAAAACATGGTGGTTTCAGTGCATTGTTCGACATTCTAAATTCCGCCTGTAAGGGTAAATACATAGCAATGTGCGAGGGCGACGACTATTGGATTGACCCGATGAAGCTGCAAAAGCAGGTGGACTTTCTGGAAAGTCATCCCGATTATGTGTATTCGTGTCATCGGTATGAGATTTATAATGAGCAGACCGGTGAATTGGCTTTGGCGCGCAATAAATATTTTGATAAACATTCAAAAGCTACGGATTTTACTTTTGGCTTGAAATATGCTTTCCATAAAGAATGGGTTACCAAAACTTTGACTTGTGTTTACAGGAACGAGGCATTTGACCATTCTGTGATGAGAAAATATAAATACGGCCGTGACGTTCATTTGATTTACTTTCTTCTTTCCAAAGGAAAAGGTGTTTGTCATTCTTTTATAGGCGGGGTATATAGGAAAAATATTTCCAGCACCTACGGTTCTTTGCCTGCAATCAATCAGGTAAACATATCTGAAGCTGTTTATAAGGAACTTTACGATGTTACCCATGATGTGTTATTCAAGGAATGTTTGGCGTCATTGTATATTCAGAAGATAATAGTTGGCAGAAAGTTTGTATGTCCTCGTTCGTATATTGATTGGTATGCTTTGTTGATATATTTCCCTCGCAAAACGTTGCAGAAGTGTATTGGCTTTTTAACATGTTGATGCCGATTCCTCGGAAAATTTTATATGATTGAAATATAAGTATAAATGAAAAATCCAAATGTTCCATATATAGGCTTGTTCAGCTTGTTTTTTATAAATAGTGCCGTCGCGTTTTTCGGCCTGACGGTCTATTTGCTTCTCAAACATGAAAATAAGGCATTCCTTAGGTTTTGGGCTGTTTTAGGCGTGCTGTTCGTGTCTTTGTTTTGCGCAACGAAGGTGCCTGAAAGCGATTTGGAGGTATATATGATATATTACCACGAGGCAACGGATACGCCTTTCTCTGACTATTTGGGCATATTATGGGGCAAGGAGCCTTTGTATCTTGCCATTTGTTATGGCCTAAACATGCTTTTTATGGATAACGAGAAGTTATTTGTCTTTATGCTAAGCATTATTTCCTTGGGGCTTTTGCTGGGCTCGTTTTTTATGGTTGAGAAGAAAATCAGGCTAAGGCAGAGCGAGTTTATGTTGGCCGTATGTTTGATGCTTTTCTTTCCGTTCTTTTTCGGCCAGGCTGTACACGTTGTCCGCCAGACAATGGCTTTTTCTTTGTTTATATATGCGTTTTCGTTGCGTTTTTTCTCAGACAGGAAATGGATTTGGCTCATCGGCTTGGCTTCTCCGTTCATACATTCCTCTTGTTTGCTCTTCATCCCGTTCTTGTTTTTCCCGGCATTGAACCGCCCTATCAGGGGCAAGATGTGTGTGCTGTACGGTTTTGTCATAGCGGCGTTGGCGTCAATTCAACTGTTGGCTGCATATTTACTGCCGTTCATCTCGAACGAGTCTTTGCAGTATGCGTTTAAACGTGCAAGCGAAGACACTACGTTTGAAAGCCGTTTGAATACATACCAGGTTGTCATCACGGGCTTTTTGGGGTTGTTGCCTCCTTTGTATTATTATATTATAAAAAAGCCGCGCGGCAAAGACTATATATATTGTTTGGTTAATTTCTTCTTTATCGTAGAAGTTTTTGTCTTGTTGGCTACAGGACAACTTGAATTGCAGGCGCGCTTTAATATGGTGATGTTCCAGTCTTTGGCTTTGATTGCAATCTTGTTTTTCAGGATGAAGCAGTTGCCTCCTATGGTGTTGAATATTCTTTCAGTTCTGATAATAATGGTTTATTTTTATTATCAGCTATACGTTTCTCCATGGGAGTTTGAGTGCATGGATTTATTCCTCGTATATCCTTTGCCCTTATATTTGATATGACGTTCTGATTGTCAGTTTTGTTCAATATTGAGAATTTGTATACAACGGCGTTTTTATGAAGTTAGTATCTGTAATCATTCCGACATATTCACGTCCAGACTATATCTTGAGGGCGGTGAATTCTGTTTTGAAACAGACATATAAGGCTGTGGAACTCATTGTAGTAGACGACAATGGGGTTGGAACAGCCTACCAAAAAGAAACGGAACAACTGTTGTCGCCATACATTGAGAGGAAAGAGCTTATGTATTTGAAGCATGATGTTAACCGTAATGGGTCTGCTGCCCGAAATACAGGGATAATGGCTTCAAAAGGGGAATATATTACATTTCTTGATGATGACGATTACATTTATCCGGACAAACTTGCAAAGCAAGTGGAGGCCATAGAGGGAAATGATGGCTACGATTTGTCGTATGCAGGCTTTAGGATAATATTGAAGGGGAAAGAGCTTAAGCGTGTATGCCAAAAGCGGAAGGGCAATATGCAGTATGGCCTTCTCACATGTAGGTGGGGAATTGGGACTGGCTCTAATCCGATGTTTACACGTAAAGTGATTGAGACAACTGGACTTTTTGACGAATCATTCCAACGACATCAAGACATCGAGTATCTTGTCCGTGTATTCAGGAATTTTAAAGTCGTCCCTGTATGTGAGGTACTGATTGACAGATTCATAGACAGCAGGATTAATTCTATTGACTATGAAAAATTTATAGTAGTAAAAAATAAGTTTCTTAATACTTTTAAGGCGGATATTGAAAAATATCCTATGCCGTTGCAGAAGATTATTTACCGCAATCAGTATGCTGATATTGCCTGCCATGCCATGCAGGCAAAAGCATATAAAGTGGCATGGAAGTATTATAAAAAAGCCGCTTCATACAAGATGTTGTCATTTAGGATAATTGCGAAGGCAATGGCGTATGGCTTTTTGAATTTTAGGATAGAATGATTTTTGTAATATGAACTGGTTGAAAGAATGTAAATGCCTGATTATCAGACATAACCGTTGGGGGAATTTGTGTGGTACATTATAGGTTAGCTTATTTTCTGTATAAGGGTTGGAGAAAATACATCGGATTCCCGTATTTGATTTATTATCATGTTTTCTTCAGGCATATAGTTGGATTTGATGTACATGAAGCGGCAGACATCGGAGATTATTTTTGTCCGTGGCATTGTTTCGGCATATCTATAAATCCGAACGTGAAGATAGGGCATCATTTTACTATAGGTCAAAATACAACAATCGGCCAGAAGGGTGCGCATTCTCCGGTAATAGGAAACAATGTGACAATTTCTCCGGGATGCAATGTTATCGGCAACATCGTGATAGGCGATAATGCCGTGGTCGGCATTGGGAGTGTTGTTGTGAAAGACGTTCCAGAGAATTGCGTAGTGGCAGGAAATCCTGCTAAAATAATCAGGCGCTTATGAAAATTCTTTATATTATATCTCGCAGCGATTTTGGCGGAGGACCACGGCATGTAGACCAGTTGGTTGACAATATGCCAAGCAATGTTGAGATTTACATGGCATATCCGGAGGGTGGTGAGCCTTACGGCAAGGCGTGGGATTGTAATTGTACGTCAATAAAAGGTGTCTGCCATATTCCCTATCGAAGGTTCTCGTTCAAGACGTTGTTGAAACTAAGGCGTTTTGTCATCTCTAACAAGATAGATATAGTTCATTCACATGGTAATGGTGGGGGGCTGTATTCCAGGATGTTGAGGATGTTGGGTTGCCATGTAAAAGTAGTACATACATTCCACGGCATTACGGATAATTATACCAATAAAGTCAAGCGTTTTGCCAATAAACTTTCCGGAAGATTTTTTAAGTATTTTACCGATAGTTTTGTTCTCGTGTCCAATGGAGAATTGGAACTTGGCAAACGTTTGAAAATCCTGGCAACGGAGCGTTCTCATGTTATTTACAATGGGGTTGCAATTCCGCATATTTGTAAAGATGGGGCGCGTAAGAATACATTTGACATAGTCTCGCTTTCCAGGTTTGACTATCAGAAAAACATGGACTTGTGTTTTGAAATAGCCCGAAGATTTAAAGGTAATGAAGGAGTCAGGTTTATATGGGTCGGTTACGGTGACGATTATGCTCGGTTAAAAGAACAAAGCGAGAAAGAAGCCCTGAACATCATCTTTATCGGATTTAGTAACGAGCCGTATAAATACTTGAGGTCGTCAGACATTTATCTGTCGTCATCCCGCTTTGAAGGTTTGCCTTATGCTTTGATAGAGGCTGCTTCAATAGGATTGCCGGTCGTGGCTACAAATGTGGTAGGTAATGATGAAGTTGTTGTAAACGGTCAAACAGGCTATCTTTATGATACAATGGAAGAGGCTGTTGAACAAATCAGTCATCTATGTGGCAATCATCATCTGGTAGAGTACATGTCAAAAGAAAGCAAGACTTTTTTCCTGCATAATTTCACGATTGGAAAAATGATAGAAAGTTTAATGAAAGTATATAACCCTTTGGATAAGTCTTAAAATGGGAATACCGAGCATTCTCCACATATCAAAATACTATTACCCTTATATTGGAGGAGTTGAAAACATCTGCAAGTATCTTGTTGAAGGTATGCCTCGATATAAAAGGGCTGTTGTATGTTTCAATGACGGCAGGGACGATGTTGTCGGTGAAGTGAACGGCATAACGGTATATCGTGTCGGCGCGGCTGTCAACGTATCGCGTCAGGCTTTGTCGTTGTCTTATTTTCCGATGATGAGGCGCGCTATAAGGGAAACCAAGCCTGATATAATTCATTTTCATTGGGCAAATCCTTATCCCGCAGCTGTGCTGTTGACGATGCTGCCAAAAAATGTAAAGCTAGTGGTGCATTGGCACATGGACATAATCAACCAGAAAAGGATATATCCGTTTATAAAGCCTGTGGAAACGGCCTTGTTGAAGCGTGCCGACTTGATAGTTGTGACCAGCCCGAATTATAGGGATGCGTCCAAGCCATTGCAGCCGTTCAAGCACAAGGTGAAAATTTTGCCTTGTGCCATTGACGAAGATAATTTCATTTTGCGAAATGGTGACTTGGAAAAAATAAAAGGTATAAAGGAAAAATACGGTAACAAGCCCATCGTGTTTTTCGTAGGAAGGCATATACAATATAAAGGTTTGCCTCATTTAATTGAAGCGGAACGGCTTGTAAAGTCTGACTGTGTGTTTGTCGTTGCCGGCAGCGGACCTTTGACCGAGAAACTGAAGGCTAGGTGCAGTTCGTCCCGTGTGTTTTTTGTAGGACGTTTGTCTGACGAGGACTTGAAGCTGTATCATTATGCCGCTTCGGTTTTCGCTTTTCCGTCAATAACAAAGAATGAAGCTTTTGGTATAGCTCTTGCGGAAGCCATGTATTGTGGAACTCCTACGGTAACGTTTACAATCCCTGGCAGTGGTGTCAATTGGGTGTCTTTGAACGGGGTTACTGGCATCGAAGTTGCTAATGCCGATGACAAGGCTTTTGCCGAAGCGATAGACCTGCTGATTGCAGACAAGGCTCTTCGCCGTAAGTATGCGGAGAACGGCATGAGGCGTGTTAAGGAATTTTTTACCATACCTGTTATGGTAAACCGGTTAGACGGGTATTATAAAGAACTGTTGGCAGGGCGGATGTAGGCTTTACTCTATGCTTATGACATAAGGCAGGTTTAATATTTTCAGCTTCTCGGCATCGTCTATGAGTACAAATGCATGGCCGTTTTCGGTAAGTTGCGGCAGTTTTATTCCATCAACACTGATTTCGTTCATTGGCAATTCGCATCTTATGCCAATGGCGCAGAGTTGCTGAACTGTTTTTAGCTCACAGCCTTCATGTATTTTTATCTTCCTCCATTGCTTGCCCATATCAATTTATAAGAGCAGCTTTTTCTCGCTTCTCTATATGTGATTTATCGTCCGGTTGAATTGTCCTTAAAAACAAAAGAGCCTTTAGTAAGCCGCTTGGTTGGCTTATTAAAAGCTCTTTTCGTACGCCTGCAGGGGCTCGAACCCTGGACCCTCTGATTAAGAGTCAGATGCTCTACCAACTGAGCTACAAGCGCGTCCGCATTTGTTATTTCTCAAATGCGAGTGCAAAGGTAGGCATTATATTTCAAACCGCCAAATGTTTTGCGAAATATTTTTGATGTTTTTTCATGTTTATTTGCCGATAGAGATATGGCCTTTTTGTGCTACGTGTATAAGTGGTTGATGTTCAGTGTGTTGTAAAATGCGGCCTTTCACATTGTAAAAGACGGCCTTTGACTGTCTGAAAGGTGGCCTTTAGCGTTGCGTTTTGCCGTGAGTTGTTTTTTGCCTGTTTGAGTGTTGTAATGCCGTATGTCACTTAAAAAACGTTTAATGTTTGGAAATGTCTTGAAGTTGCGCTATCTTTGCAAGGTATACCATATAAAACTTATAAACTAATCAGAAACATGAGAAAAACTATTCTATCGTTGCTTGCCGCCGTGTTTGCGGCGGGTGTGGCGTGCGCAAAGGATTATGGCGCGTATTACAGTGGTTTGCCGGTAGATATGCCGGTAGTGAAGGCTCCGTCAATTCCGGCCAATACGGTCAATATAAAAGACTTCGGTGGTGTTGGCGACGGGCAGACGCTCAACACTGAGGCGTTTCGCAAGGCGATAAGCGTGCTTGAAAAGAAGGGTGGGGGACGGCTCGTCGTGCCTGCCGGGATATGGATGTCGGGGCTGATTTCGCTGAAAGACAACATCGACCTGCATCTTGAGAAGAATGCCGTGCTGATGGCTTCGCCCGACAAGAGCCTTTTTGTGAAAGAAAAGGACGGCAAGAAGGATTCTAAGTGTACGCCCATGATTAGCGCGAGCAAGCGCAGGAACGTCTGCATCACGGGCCAGGGCGTAATCGACGGCAACGGTGCGTACTGGCGTCCGGTGAAGCGCGCAAAGGTGAGCGATGTCGAGTGGAAGGAGTTTCTTTACATGGGCGGCACGGTAGTAGAGGACGGTAAGCTGTGGTTCCCATTCAACCTGAAAGGCTACGCCAACATTGCCGACACGCCGGAGGAGCAGGAGAAGATGCGCAATCATTTCATCAGGTTCACCGATTGCGAGAACGTACTTGTAGAGGGCGTGACGATACAGAACTCACCGAAGTTCCACCTCATCCCCACGCGCTGCAACAACGTGATTGTTGACGGTGTTACGATACGCTGTCCGTGGAACGCGCAGAACGGCGACGCGCTCGACATCAGTTCGTGCAGGAACGTGCTCATCGTGAACAACACAATAGATGCAGGCGACGACGGCATCTGCATGAAGGGCGGTGCAGGCGAGCAGGGCGTGAAGTATGGCCCGTGCGAGAATATATTGATAGAGAACAATGCCGTTTTCCACGCCCACGGAGGCTTTGTAATCGGTTCCGAATATTCCGGCGGCATGAAAAACATCGTGGTGCGCAACAACCGCTTCAGCGGCACTGACACCGGGTTGCGCTTCAAGAGCGGCATAGGACGCGGCGGAAAGACAGAGGGCATTTACATAAGCGACATTTATATGACTGACATTAAGGACGAAGCGATAGTCTTTGAGTGTACTTACATGGATAAAAAGTATAGTGTCAAGGATGACAAGGGCGATGGCAAGGCCGTTGTTCCGAAGGATGCGCCTTTCGTTCCGGAGTTCAGCGACATCCACATATCTAACGTGGTGTGCCGGAACGTGAAGACTGCCGTAGCCGTAACGGGACTTCCCGGCCTGGAGTGTGTGCACGATGTTACGATAGAAAATTCAACGTTCTATTACACGAAGAATGCCAAGGAAATAAAGGACAATCCTGAAATAACGATTGTGAATACCGAGTTTGTGGAAATATAAAAAGCAGACAAGCGACAAGTTGACAAGCAGACAATGGTATTTGCCATCGCCCGTGCAACAAAAAAAGTTGACAAGCGGCAGGGCAAACACCCTTGTCTGCTTGTCAACTTATAGCTTGTCTGCTTATAATCAGTACGCTTTGTCGTCACCGTGTATGGCGTCTGTCACCGTCTTCAGCATGATTTCAATGTCCAGCCATAAGCTCCAGTGCTCTATGTACCAGATGTCTTTCTCCACACGGCGGCGCATGTCGTCTACTGTCTTCGTCTCTCCGCGTTCGCCGTGAGTCTGCGCCCAACCCGTAATGCCGGGCTTGACGTAGTGGCGTGTCATGTAGTCTGGAATCAGTTCAGAGTAGTAATCAGTGTGCGCCAGCATGTGTGGACGCGGCCCAACGATGCTCATGTCGCCATTAAGCACGTTGATGAACTGCGGCAGTTCGTCGATGTTTGTATGCCGCATGAACGCTCCCCATTTCGTCACGCGCGGGTCGTTCTTGACGGCCTGTACGGTGTCGGAGTCTTTGTTCACCTTCATGCTACGGAATTTGTAGCAGTAGAAGTCGCGTCCGTCATACCCGGTTCTCTTCTGTTTGAAGAACAACGGCCCCGGCATCGTTATCTTCGAGACGATGTACACGACGGCGAGTATGAACGGGAACAGCGTGCATAGGAAGAGCAGCGACACTATGACATCAAACACGCGCTTCTTAATCCTGTTGCGCATGTTGAGCAGCGGCTCGTTGTATTGTGACAATACGTATATGTCGCCAAACTCTTTTACTTTGGCTTTTCTAAATTCTCCGAAGAATGTTGACGGCATGTAGTACACGCGTATCATAGACTTGTCGCACAACCTCGTCAGCATCTTGAAACCGGCAGTTCCTGACGGCACTTCGCTTATGTAAAGTTCGTCTACGTGGTTTTTCGCGATGAAGTCCATTATGTCGTTTTTGTCTCCCAGTCTTACCAGTTCGTCCCCGGTAGATTTGCTTGTCAGCGGCTGGCTGTCAGGGCGCGCGAAATATCCCAACAGTCTGTAGCCGTTCCATTCGTCGGTCATTATGTCGGCGGCTTTCTGTGCCATTTCGCTTGCCCCGAGTATCAGTGTCTTCACCGTGTCATGGCCGCTGCTTCTAAGCTGTTTTATGTATTTGCGCAGGAAAAGCCTTTCTATGCTTGTTACGATGAATATTGCCGTTCCAAGGAATATCATCGACCAGAAGCCGGGTATCTTGGCATAAGAGAACATTCCGAGGAACGATGTGTACAGTATGATGAATGCCAGTGACGTGCGCGACGTGTTCTTGAGTACTCTTGCAGAAGGTGACAGCCTGTGGTGCAGACTTATTGTTATGGCTTGCAATGCTATGATGTAAGCCACGTTGGCTATTATTATATATGTGGCAAAGTGCTCTTCCCATTCAAGATATGGGAACCAGCCAAGTATGTAAGACAACAGGAAGACTATGTTGAATGTCAACCAGTCGATAACGGATAGCAATATGTCTAGTTTAAATGTTCGGTCGAATGCGGATGCCATAAGCCTTTAAAATGCTTTTCTGAATGGCAAAGATAATGAAAAATATATTATCGGCAAAGAAAATACGGAAAAAATGCATTACCTTTGCATTATAGACAAATCAAAAATGTACTGAAAATGGAAGAACAGAAGCAACTTTTTCACGAAGTAAATGAAGGGTACACCATGCTTGAGGCCATTAACGAGGCCAAGCGCTGCCTGCATTGCAAGATACCGCAATGCCAGAAAGGGTGTCCGATAAGCCATGACATACCTGACTGGATACATGAGTTGTCTATGGGCAATCTTGGTAATGCCATGAGGATAATCAACGACAAGAGCAACCTGCCTGCCGTATGCGGCCGCGTATGTCCGCACGAGAAGCAGTGTGAGGGCCATTGCGTGCTGGCAAAGAAGGGCCAGGGCATACACGTGGGCAAGCTGGAGCGTTTTATTGCCGACTTTGACGGCAATATGGGTCTTATTCGCGAGAAGCTCCAGCCGAAGACGCGCGGACGGGTGGCGGTCATCGGTTCGGGCCCTGCCGGACTTACCATAGCGGGCGACTTGGCGCGTCAGGGTTTCAACATAGAGATATTTGAGATGGAGCCGGAGCCGGGCGGCGTGCTCATGTTCGGCATACCGGAGTACAGGTTGCCGAAGGAGGTGGTGCGCCGCGAGATAAAGAAGATTGAGGAGCTTGGCGTAGTGTTCCATTGCAATACCACCATCGGCACCGACCTGAACATAGACCAGCTGTTCGAGCAGGGTTTCGACGCTATCTTCATGGGAACGGGTACGGTTAAGCCGCGCAAGCCCGACATTCCCGGGCGCAATCTCCGCGGTGTGCGCCAGGCCGTGTATTTCCTGCGTAAGGTTAGTCTTTATAATGAAGGCAGCATAGAGCGTGAGGATGTGCCGGTGCATGAGGGCGACCGTGTGTTCGTACTCGGGTGTGGCAATACGGCCATAGACGCTGCCAGGACGGCCATACGCATGGGTGCCAGGTCGGTGGAGATAGTCTATCACAGGACTATCAATGACATGAGCGCGCTGCGTTCTGAATATGATGAAGCAGTAGAAGAGGGCGTAAAGTTCAACTGGGAGTCGAACATCGTCGAGATACTCGACATGGACGGCACGCTAAGCGGTGTCGTGATAGAGCACAACGGCGAGCGGCGTACGGAGAAGGCAGACAAGGTGCTGATGGCGATTGGCTCCGTTCCGGCCAGCCGCATCGTGTCAACTACCAAGGGCATCGACGTTGACGAGAGCGGATATGTGCTTACGCGCGACGTGCCTTGCGGCATGACCAGCCGTAAGGGCGTGTTCGCCGGGGGCGATGTGGTAAACCGTCCGTCTACCGTAGTGCTTGCCATGCGCGACGCCAAGAAGGTGGCCGAGGGCATAGCGCAGTATGTGGACGCGGTGAAGCTGCTTGAGGCTATCAACCTGAAAGAGCATCTTACGAAAGACAACGCCTGACGATTAATCATCCTTCATCTTTCACCTTGCGCATATCTTGCTGACAGCCAGATGCTTGCAGGGTGAAAGATGTTTCTTTTTATCTTTCAACGTCTTTCACCGTCGGCCGGTCGGCGATGGCCATGAAGGATGTTTCCGCATATTGTTTGTTTTCATGCAAAAAGTCATGGCTTTTGTCTGTCATCTGTCATTTATTGGCGTAATGTGCTGACTATTAGGTTGTTGTAGGCTGACATTAACCGGCGGAAAGTGTCAGCAAAGTGTCAGCCGGTGACATTCCGCCCGTCGGCAACCTGCGCTTGAAGAAGGCGTATGGCAGATGCTCCATGAGACATTGGTTATTATGTTGTTGCGAAAGGCCGTCGTTTGCCTTGCAAAAGGCCATGTTTCGCCATGCAATATGCGGTCTTTTGCAGCGCGATATGCCGCATATTGCAAGATGGTTTAAACTGTTGGAAAAATAAAACGGTTGTGCATTTCCGGTTAAGGAGAATGCACAACCGTTTTTGTTCGTTATGTTCAGCCTTATGGCTGATGTCTGTTCATTTTACTGGACGCAGCAAGAAGGAGAACTGCTTGTCGCCGTATGCCACGCGGTATGCGGGCAGAGCCGTGCCGTTCATGCTCCAGCTGTCAACTCCGCCCAAGCCTGCCTGTACAAGGTCGATGCAGAGCTCGGTGTATTTAGACTTTGGCACTTGCGGGCTGTGGCGTTGCTCCTTGCGGTCGCCGTCGTCAAGGTCGGCCACGCTGTAATGCAATGCCGATGCCGAGAACAGTCCGGCGTGGCTCACTTCGAGGCCGAAGCCGGTGCTGTCGGTTTGCCTCCACCAGCGTATGTCGCTCTTTGTGCCCGTCTCCTGCGGCCGGATGTAGGGGTAAAACTGCTCGTCGGCGGTCTGCGTGTACAGCCCTACGCGCTGCGACAGCTTGCGGTCAGAGTAGTTTTCGATAGGTCCGCGGCCGTAGAATGTGCTGCGGTCGATGTTGTAAGGCATCTGCATCACCACGCCGAAGCGCATCATCGGCGCGATGCTGTCGTCGCCGTGAGTCTTCATTTCTTCTTTTACGTTAATGCTTCCGTCGGCTGATATGGTGTAAGTCATTGTGAGTTCGGCTTTTACCGTAGGCATGTCGTAGCTTGCAATGACTACAACGGGAGTGCCGCCGTTGCCTTTTGCTTGTTTCTTTACTTTCGGCAGTTCAATCGACTTGAGCTTCATCTCGGGGTTGCGCCATGCCTTGTACTTGTTGTTTATGCCTGCGCCCATGTCGTTGTCGGTAGCGGCGCGCCAGAAGTTGGGGCGCAGCGAGCCACCTTCACCGAGCAGTTGGCGGCCCTGGTAGTCGTAACGTGTGATGAAACCGTCGATGCGGCTGAAGCTGATTGTGAAGTTGTCGTTCGACACGGTGATGGCCGTCTCCTGCTTCTTGTTGCGCACTTTCATCTTCGGCGCATCCGTTACTGTATATGCCTTGTCGTTGTATTTGCTTATTCCGAGCTGCTGGTATGCTACGGTTTGCTCGGCCTGCATCAGCGGTTCGGCCGTTTTCAGGCGGTAGTCAACGTTGAGCATCACTTCCGCCGTTTGTGTGTCAACTTTCGAGAGGTCATAGCCCAGTGTCAGTTCTGCCGTCTGCTTCGGTCCGGCATGAATGTTGTCAACCGTCCCGTTCTGTACGGCCTTGCCGTCGGCCATAAGCGTCCAGTGCAAGGAATAGTTTGACAGGTCGCGGAAGGAGTATTCGTTGTACACCTTGATTTTGCCCGTTTTCAGGTCTACGGGCGATGTCCATATGTTCTGGTAGTAGTAAGCCGTCTCGTAAGCGTGCGGGTTTAGCTTGCGGTCGGGGCTGATTAGGCCGTTGCAGTTGAAGTTGTTGTCGCTCGGGTCATAGTCGTTGTAGTCGCCTCCGTACTTGTATATGTCCCTGCCTTCCGCGTCTTTTCCGTGCAGAGCCTGGTCTACGAAGTCCCAGATGAAGCCTCCCTGGAAGTTAGGGTACTTGCGTACCAAGTCCCAGTATTCCTTGAATCCGCCGCCGGAGTTGCCCATCATGTGCGCATATTCACATTGAATGAGCGGCTTTGTCTTCGATGCGTCCTTTGCATAACGCTCACATCCGGCTTGAGACATGTACATCGGGCAGTAAATGTCGGTGTTGTCGCCGCCGTGTGCCTGCTCGAACTGGACGGGACGGCTTGTGTCCTGAGACTTTATCCACTTGTATGCGGCGGTGAAGTTGTCGCCGTTGACGGTCTCGTTGCCGAGCGACCAGGTGATGATACTCGGATGGTTGAAAAATGTCTCGACGTTGCGCTGGTTGCGCTCCATTATCTGCCGTGCGAACATCGGCTTCTTTGCCGGTGCGTCGTTGCCGTAGCCGAAGCCGTGGCTCTCGATGTTTGCCTCGGCGCAAACATATATTCCGTACTCGTCGCAAAGGTTGTACCATTCAGGGTCGTCGGGATAATGGCATGTGCGCACGGCGTTGATATTGAGCCGCTTCATAATGCTGATGTCCTCTATCATGCGCTCCCGGGTCATCACATAGCCCAGGTCGGGGTCCATTTCATGACGGTTTGCACCCTTTATGTAGATGTGTTGTCCGTTTACAAGCAATGTCCTGTTCTTTATTTCAACCTTGCGGAAACCAACCTTTACGGGTATTACTTCGATGATACGGCTTCCTTGCTTCACCGTTGCGGTAAGGGTGTACAGGTAAGGGGTCTCGGCCGTCCACTTCATCGGGCTCTTTACGCTTATCACGGCATCCTTCTTCCCGTCGCCGTTAAGCGTGCAAGAGCCGGCTTTATTGCCGTTTTTGTCAGTCAAAGATAATTCTACCGTAGCGTTGCCTTTTACTGTTGCGTCAATTGCGAGCGTGCCGTCGGTGTAGTTGTTGACAAGGTCGGGGATGACGCGGAGGTCTGAAAGCTGTACGTTCTTGTTGCGGCTGTACAGGTAACAGTCGCGTCCAACGCCGCTGAGACGCCAGAAATCCTGGTCTTCGCAGTACGAGCCGTCGCACCAGCGGAACACTTGGAAGGCTATAAGGTTCTTGCCCGGCTTCACATAATTTGTTATGTCAAATTCGGCTGCCATCTTGCTGTCCTCCGAGTAACCGACATATTTGCCGTTAACCCAAAGGTACATGTTCGATGTTACCGAGCCGAAACGGGCTATTATCTGCCTCCCCACCCATCCTTCGGGCAGGGTTATGGTGCGTCGGTAAGTGCCAACGTGGTTGTCTTTTACAGGCACTTGTGGCGGATTGTCCTTGAAGTGGCCGCGCCAGGCGAAGCCGGTGTTTACATATTCCGGGTCGCCGTATCCGTTGAGTTCCCATATTCCGGGCACCGGCATGTCGCCCCATTTTGAGTCGTCAAAGCTTTCCACCCAAAAGCCTGTTGGCCGTTGGTCGGCGTTCTCAACCCAATTGAATTTCCATTTGCCGTTCAGTGTAAGGTAGTTGGCTGACGACTTCATGTCACCACGGCCTGCGGCGGCTTCGCTTTCATATGCGAAGTATGACGTGTGGCATGGGTAACGGTTGACGCTGTTCACGTCAAGGTCGTGCCATTCGGTGAATGAGGGCGAGGCATCCTTGTTCGCCGCACCCTGCGCGAAGCCGCTTATCGCCGCCATAGCGGCCACGGCTGTAACGAATATTTTTCTCATTCTGGTAAGATTTAATTTAGCTAAAGCGTTTCATGATTGTGCAAGTTTAGCGTTTTTCTTCTTAGCCTGATGAGGCGTATTTCGTATAAAAAAAGGCGAATTTCGTATTTTGTGCCGCCTCTGTTGCCTTCCGCCCGGCAATCACAGACCTTGTACATATTGTTTGGGTGTCACCTTCATTTTGCGCTTAAACGCTTCGCGGAATGTCTTTATGTCGTTGAAACCACATTGATTGGCTACATTTTCTATGTTGGAGGCTCCGCGCTTGAACATCTGTACGGCCTTGTAAACCTTGTATTCGTTGACAAATTCGATGAGCGACATGCCCGTTATGGTCTTTACCTTTTTATATAATGCCGAATGGCTCATCGCCAGTTTGTCGGCGAAATAGTCCATGTTAAAGTCCTCGTTGGTAAGGTTGGCGTCTATCACCTCGCGGCATCGCAGCAGGAAAATCTGCTCTTCCTTGTTGTAAGATTTCTTTTCGGCCGTCAGTTCGCCTGTTATTGCGGCGTTGTCTGACTGCGCTATCAGCCTGTCGATGCGTGTGCGCAGGTATTTCAGTGATATAGGCTTGGTTACGTAGGCGTCGGCACCGTTGTCAAAAGCCTTTATCATATCTTCTTCAGAGCTTTTGGCGGTGAAGATTGCAACCTTTATCGTCTGTAGTTTTTTGTCCTTTTTCAGTTTCTCAAGCATCTGCATACCGTCCATCTGCGGCATCATCAGGTCGCAAAGGATGATGTCTGGCAGATGTTTGCGCGCCATGTCAAGCCCTTCTACGCCGTTGTATGCCTTGTATATCTTGAAGTCTGGAGCAAGATTTCGTTCAAGCAGGTTTACCGTTTCGCGCTCGTCGTCGATTATGAGTATCGAGTGTACGGCGGTAGGGTTGCCTATTGCCCCCTGTCCGTTTGCTGCTTTGCTTGTGGCGGGATGTGTGGAGTTGTCGTTTTTCGTGTATGTTCCCATCGTCTCAACGGCGTTTGCCTGCTGTATGTCTTCAGCCGTTTCGTCTTGTCCGGCATGGCGTTTCGGGATGTAGAATATGAATGTTGAGCCGTGTTCCGGCTCGCTTTCCACATGTATTTCGCCTCCGTATAGTTCTACCAACTGCTTGACGAAGGCCAGTCCCATGCCGTCGCCGCCGCTCTGCCGCATACCACGTTCCGTGCGGAAGAAGTCTTTGAATATGTTTTCCTGCATTTCCTTGAGTATGCCTATGCCGTTGTCTTCCACCGAGAACGTCACTTTGTCGGTTCCGTCTTCGACGGTTAGCGTCACATGTCCGCCTTCCCGTGTGTATTTGTAGGCGTTGCTTATGAGGTTGGAGAGTATGATGTCAAGCTTTTCAGGGTCGAAGCAGGCCTTTATTTCATTGTCCTTGTGCTTGAAGTCGAAGGTTATTTCCTTTTGGCGGCACATCTCCACGTAGTCGTCAACCATGTTGTTGCAGAAGTCGATGATGTCTCCTTGTCGCAAAGACAGCTTCAGTTTGCCGGAGTCCATCTTACGGAAGTCTATCACCCTGGTAATCAGTTTGTTCAGCTTTACGGCGCAGCGGTGCATCATTTGCAGGTACGACGATGGCACGCTTACCACAGACGTGCGTGCGCTGATAAGGTCTTCAAGCTGCGCCATGATGAGGAATACCGGCGTGCGCAGTTCGTGTGTTATGTTTGCGTAGAAGTTAAGCTTGGCTTCCGACAGCTTTTTCGTTGCGTCTTTCTCAATCTCGCTTATGCGTATGCGCTGCTTGGCTTTCTGCTGGTTCATCCATACTGATATGCCGGCATACACTGCGATGGCGGCAAGTATCGTCCAAAGCAGCGTTGCCCATGTCGTTTTCCACCAAGGCGGAGTCACCGTTATGTAGAGTACGGAAGCCTTGCCCCAGCGGCCGTCGGCATCGGTAGAGCGTACATATAGCTTATAGCGTCCCGGCGGAACGTTGGTGTATGACACGTTGCGCATGTCGCCAAGGTAACGCCATTCGTCCTCGAGGCCGTCAAGGCGGCATGAGAACCTGCGGCTTCCGGGCGTGTGCAGCTCGGGTACGGAAAACGATACGGTAAAGAAGTTCTGGTTGTAAGCCAGGCTGATGTCGCCCGTTCCGCCGTACAGGTTGAACACGCTGCGGCTCTTGTCCATGAGCGTCAGGTCGTTGAAGTTTACTGCATAAGACGCAGCCGGGTGTCCCAGCTCTGCCGGTTTGAAGCAAAGCAGGCCGTCGAGCGTGCCCATATATACCGCTCCGTCGTGTGTTGCGGCGGCCGAATATGTGAATGTATGGGGGATGTCGTCGTTTCCGGCATAGCTTCTGAACATTCTTTCTGTCCTGTCGTAGCTGAACATGCCGCCTCCGTCGGTGCCAATCCATAGCCGGCCCGTGCCGTCCTCGGTTATTGACATGACCTGTTGCGATGTCAGTCCTTCGGCTATGTCGTGCGGCTTTACGTCGCCTGTGGCCGTATCGAGCGAGTAGAAGCCTATGTTCTCGGCAGTAAACCATACCGTGCCGTGGGCATCTGCATGGACGTATTTTATCTTGTTCGAGGGCAGGCGAGGCCCGTTGCCTTCTTTTGAAGTGTAGTGTGTCACAACCTTGCGCCGCCGCTTGTCTATCTTGTATATGCCGCTGGCGTTGGACGAGAGCCATATGTGGCGGCCGTCGGAGCATATTGAAGAGCATGTCACGTTGCCGGTTATCGGTCCGGGCGAGAACCGGCGGCTCACCTTATTATATATATACAGCTGCGAGCCGCCTACCCAGATGTTGCCCTCGCCGTCGTCAAGCAGGCACCACACGTTGTTGTAGTCGGCGTTTTCCTTGCTGCTCGGCATGGGCAACAGGGTGAATTTGCCTGTGGACGGCGTGTATTGCACGAGCCCTTTGGTGTAGACGGCCATCCAGAGGCTTGTCCCGTCGAATGTCATTGACACCACGTTGTCGCCCGGTATGCCGCTGTTGTGTGAGTTGAATGCTGCCGTACGTCCCGTGTTGCGGTCGTAAATGTTGAGGCCTCCGCCGTCAAGACCGATGTAAATCTTGTCTTTCGTGGGCACTACGGCCGTAACAATGTTGAATGTAAGGTTGCCCGATGCCTTGTCGAGCACGGTGAAGTCAGAGTCTTTGTCGGCGTTGCAGTTCAGTCCGGCGCGGTAGGTGCCGGCCCAGAGGCCGCCGGTGCGGTCGCTTAGCAGCGTGTACACCACATCGCCGCTGATGTTGCTGTTGGCCGTGTTGTAGCGTTCGGTCACGCCGTCGCCGGTCACTATTATTCCGTAACCGTCGGTGGCGAAGACCGTCTTGCCGTCATGCCATACGGCTTCCATCAGGTTTTGCGGCGTATAAGTGTCCGAGCAGCGCAGCGTGTTGCCTCTTACGCTGAACGCCTCGGAGTCGTGTCCCAGGCCGTTGCCTACGTAGGCGGTGCCCGTCTGGGCTATGTACGATATGTTTACCTTGTTTGCCGAGCCCGGCGTGAGCGTGCTGTGGGCCAGCACTTTGCGCCCGTCGGCCGTGAGCAGGTATATGTGTCTGTCGTTGACGGCCAGTAGGCGGTCTTCGCCGCAGGCGCAGATGCCGTATGTGCTGAACCTGTGAGCCACGCGTCTGAACGTCAGCCGGTCGTCCGGGGTGCTGGCGTACAGGCCTCCTTCCATGTCGGTAAACAGCGTGGCACCGCCCGTGCAGGCTATCGCCGTGACGTGTCTGTATGTCTTTTCGGTGCTTTTCCCGTCGGTCGTCATGCACCGGTGAAACTTGCCGTCGGCGAACGACAGGAAGCTTAGTCCCGTGTCAGTGCCGGCATACACGCCGTCGTCGGTCGTGGCGATTTTGGTTACGAAGTTAGACTGTATGGACGTGTCGTCGCCGTGACGGTGCCTGTATGTTATGAACGATACGCCGTCATAGCGGCACAGTGCGCCCGACGTAGCCAGCCACAGGTATCCGTTCTTGTCCTGGGCCATGTCGGCCACCCAGTTCGACGGCAGCCCGTCGTGTCCGTTGATGGTCTTGAAGCCGTTGCGTGTCAGTGCCGCCGTGTCAGCAGCGTGGACTATCAGCGTTAATATTAAAATAGGTATTATGTGTTTCATGGTATTCATATGGCAGTCTGCTTTTTCTTTTTCCGCTTGTTGCGTGCAATCATCCGAGGTGCAAAAATAAATCATTCTTGTGAAAAACCAAAATTTTATGCTTTCAATTTTCATACCCGTAGCCGTAGCCGTCTCGCCCGGTGTCAGTCGTGCCGTTGGCCGCGTGTTTTGTAAAAGGCCGTCTTTCGTCGTCTGATTTGCCGTCTTTTGTCGTGTAAAATGCGGTCTTTTGCAGGCCAAAAGGCCGTCTTTTACAACGGCTTTGGTAAATGCTTGTGTTTCAAATAGTTACCGATTTGTAACTTTTTCATGCTGTCTTAATTTCCTTTATACACGTGTTTTTCGCCCGTTTGAGGGTGTAATTTATGCCGTTTTTCCACATTACGGTAATTCGTAATTTGGGTGTTTTTACGAAAAACGTCTCTTTTAATACGAAAATCCACCTATATGTTTCTGCTAACTTGCTATAAATTTGCACTCGAAAACAAAGTTTTGGTTGATTAAATAAGGATTTTTAAGGTTACGTTTACAAAAAGATGTTGTAGAAAGTCTTGGCTGCCTGGGCGCAGGCGGCAATTTTGGTTACAGGTTATAAAAGTTAAACAATAGGGCGAAGGATTGTTTTCAAGGATTACACGGGGTGGACAAGGTGCGTGGTGCGGCGTCAATCCCGTTTTGGATGAATGTTAATTGAAAACAATATATGTATATAAAGATTTTCATATTGACGCTGGTGCTTGCCATGACGGGTGCGGGCGACACATTTGCCGGCGGATGGAAGCTGGTATGGAGCGACGAGTTCAGCCGTGACGGACGGCCTGACACCGCCGTGTGGAACTTCGAGCGCGGCTTCGTGCGCAACGAGGAAGACCAGTGGTACCAGGCTGACAACGCCTATGTGCGTGACGGGATGCTCGTAATCGAGGCGCGCAAGGAGAGAGTGAAGAATCCCCGCTACGACAAGGACAGCCGCAACTGGCAGACGAGCCGCGAGTATGCCGAATATACGTCGGCCTCGCTCAACACGCGGGGAAAGCGCGAGTTCAAGTATGGCCGCCTTGAGGTTAGGGCGCGCATACCCGTAGGCGGCGGTGCGTGGCCGGCCATATGGACGCTCGGGTCGGGGCAGGAGTGGCCCTCGTGCGGCGAAATCGACATCATGGAATGCTATCCCATAGACGGCGTGCAGCGCATACTGGCCAACGTGGCGTGGGGCAGGGACAAGCGTTTCGACGCCGAATGGCGCAGTACGGCTACGCCGTTGAGCCACTTTACGGCCAAGGACAAGCAGTGGGCCGACAAGTTCCACGTATGGCGCATGGACTGGGACGAGACGTCCGTCAAGCTTTATCTTGACGGCGAGCTGCTTAACAACGTGCCCGTTGCGGAGACGGTCAACGGAGCGTACGGCAACCATACCAACCCCTTCAAGCAGCCGCAGTACGTGCTGCTCAACCTTGCCCTCGGCGGGATGCACGGCGGCGAGGTGGACGGCGGAGCCATGCCGATGAGGTATGAGATAGATTACGTGCGCCTGTACCAGAAGGAGTGAATTTGCAAAAGGCGGTCTTTGGCAGTGTAAAAGGCCGTCTTTCGCACGCCCGAAGACCGCCTTTTGCAGGCCGAAAGACGGCCTTTTACAAGGCAGGTTGCAACGTGCTGACAATCAGTTTGTTACGTGCGGCGTGCCAGATACAAAGAAAACTTTAACCTAAACTGTATAAGAACCAATGAAACTATTGAAGAGATTTTTCGTAGGCGTGCTGTGCCTGGCTCTCGTGCCGTGTGCAGCCGTTGCCAAGGGAAAGGCCGAGGCCAAGACCGACAGACAGGTATGGACGGACGTGCTGTACAAGATGGCCGCCCCCGTGCTTGAGAACATGAGCCGCGGAGAGTTGCAGAAGAACATGCAGCTGGAGCTTAGCCCCACGTGGGACGGACGCAACAAGAAGGTGGCTTACATGGAGTGCTTCGGCCGCCTGATGGCCGGACTTGCCCCGTGGCTCTCGCTTCCCGACGACGATACGCCCGAAGGCAAGCGGCGCAAGCAGCTGCGCGAGTGGGCGCTGAAGAGCTACGCCAACGCCGTTGACCCTGAAAGCCCCGACTATCTGTTGTGGCGCAAGGAGGGGCAGACGCTCGTCGATGCCGCTTACGTGGCCGAGAGCTTCCTCCGCGGATATGATGCCCTGTGGATGCCGCTCGACTCCGTGACGAAGCAACGCTACATCCGGGAGTTCACCCGGCTGCGCCGCGTAGACCCGCCTTATACCAACTGGCTGCTCTTCTCGGCCACCGTAGAGTGCTTTCTGCGCAAGGCCGGCGCACAGAGCGACACTTACCGCATAGTCTCCGCCCTGCGCAAGGTTGACGAATGGTATGGCGGCGACGGCTGGTATTGCGACGGCCCCTCGTTCGCTTTCGACTATTACAGCAGCTATGTGCTCCATCCCATGTATGTGGAGTGCGTCGAAGTGTTTACCCATGGCGGCAAGAATAAAATCTGGAACGCGCCTTCGGTCAACATGCAGCGCGCCTTGAAGCGTATGCAGCGTTACGGCGTAATCCTCGAGAGGCTTATCTCGCCGGAAGGAGCGTTCCCCGTTTTCGGCCGCTCCATCACTTACCGCACGGGCACCATGCAGCCCCTCGCCCTGCTCGCATGGCGCGGATGGCTGCCCAAGGAGCTGTCAAACGGGCAGGTGCGCGCCGCCCTTACCGCTGTAATCAAGCGCATGTTCAGCGACGGCCGCAACTTCAACAAGGGCGGTTTCCTCACCCTCGGCTTCAACGGCAGCCAGCCCAACATATCCGACTGGTACACCAACAACGGCAGCCTGTATATGGCTTCGCTGGCGTTCCTGCCTCTCGGTCTGTCGGCCGACGACCCGTTCTGGACCGACGCGCCGCAAGACTGGACGTCGAAGAAGGCTTGGGAAGGCAAGGACTTCCCCAAGGACCACGCTTATTACGAATAAGGTGATGCGGTTGTGAGGTTGTGCGGCTTTACGGTTATCCCGGTTTCCCCAGCTCTCTCTGCCCTCCCAGCTCACCCATTAAAAAGAAAAAACTATGAAAGCGGTACTCTCTCTGGCCGTAGCCATTGCATGTTGCGCCTGTGCGCAGGCTTCAGACAGCCTGCGCGTAAGCACGCGCCTCGTGGCCGTTGCGCCGGGTTTCAGCAGCACTTCGGTCAATACGGCCGTGTTCCGCAACAACTCGCTGGTGACCGACCGCGACGTGCAGTTCATCGCTTTCTATGACGGCGACGGCTATCTTGTGGTCGGCAAGCGCGCCGTTGACAGCGAAGAGTGGACGCTCTGCCGCTCGAAATATAAGGGTAATGTAGGCGATGCGCACAACGTAATCAGCCTTATGGTTGACGGCGACGGCTACGTACACGTGGCGTTCGACCATCACAACTCACGCCTGCGCTACTGCCGCGGCATAGCTCCGCACTCCGTCGAGCTTGGCGAAGAGGAGCAGATGACGGGCGACGACGAGGCTAAGCTTACCTATCCCGAGTTTTACCGCCTGGCCGACGGCGGACTGCTGTTCGTATACAGGTCGGGTGCTTCGGGTGAAGGCAACCTCGTCATGAACCGCTACGACATCAAGACGCACCGCTGGAGCCGCCTGCACAATGTGCTCATAGACGGTCAGGGCAAGCGCAACGCCTACTGGCAGCTGTGCGTTGACCGCAAAGGCGTAATCCACTTGTCGTGGGTGTGGCGCGAGTCATGGCTCGTCGAGACCAACCACGACCTCTGCTATGCGCGTTCGCGTGACGGAGGGCTGACATGGGAGAAGTCAACCGGCGAGCAGTACACGCTGCCCATCAACGCTGACAAGGCCGAATACGCCTGCCGCATACCGCAAAACTCGGAGCTAATCAACCAGACCGGCATGACGGCCGACGGCGAGGGACATCCGTATATAGCAACATATTGGCGCGCGGAAGGTGATACCGTACCGCAATACCGCATGGTCTGGAACGACGGCGGACGGTGGCGCGCGGCGCAGCTGTCTCACCGCACTACGCCGTTCTCATTGAGTGGCGGCGGCACGAAGATGATACCCATAGCCCGTCCGCGTGTACTTGCAGACGGTGAAAGGGTTGTTTGCCTGTTCCGCGACGCTGAGCGCGGCAGCAAGGTGTCGATGTTTGTTGTAGACAAGCAGACAAGCAGACAAGCAGATAGAGACAAGCAGACAAGCGACAAGGCAAAGTCCCTTGTTAGCTCGTCACTTGTCAACTCGTTTGCTAACAGCTTGTCTGCTGAAACAATAGACTTGACAGACTTCTCCGTGGACGCATGGGAGCCTACGTTTGACACCGAGCTGTGGACCAATCGCCGCCGTCTGCACGTTTATGTGCAGCGTACCAGTCAGGGCGACGGCGAACGCACGGTGGAGACAAAGCCGCAGACTGTCTATGTGCTTGAAGTAAGTCTCGATGTGGACGAATGATAAAAACTTTAACAAACAAATACTATTGTGAACATGAAAAAACTTATTGGCCTTATCGCAGCTGCGTGCTGCACCGCCGTAATGCCGGCTTTCGCCGCCGGTGAATACGGCAAAGTGTTGGCCATTATCGGCAAAGTGAACAGCCACTGGCAGGCTACGCATCCCGAGCCGGGCACCGCTTTCTGGCACAACGCCGCTTACCACACCGGCAACATGGAGGCGTGGAAGCTTACGGGCGACAAGTCTTATTATGACTATTCGGTGCGTTGGGCGGAGCACAACTGCTGGATGGGAGCGCAAGGCACCGACCGTTCCAAGTGGAAATACTCTTACGGCGAGACGGCAGACTATGTGCTGTTCGGCGATTGGCAGGTATGTTTCCAGACGTATGCCGACCTCTACACGGCAGAACCAGACCCTAAGAAAATCGCCAGGGCGCGTGAGGTGATGGAATACGAGATGTCTACGCCGCAGAAGGATTACTGGTGGTGGGCTGACGGGCTTTATATGGTTATGCCGGTTATGACGAAACTTTACAAGATTACCGGCAACACGCTCTACCTTGACAAGCTGTATGAATACTGGGCATACGCCGACAGCCTGATGTATGACAAGGACGCTTGTCTGTATTACCGCGATGCACGCTATGTTTACCCTGCGCACAAGACGGCGTCTGGCAAGAAGGACTTTTGGGCGAGAGGCGACGGATGGGTGCTTGCGGCGTTGGCAAAGGTTCTGCAAGACCTGCCCAAGGACAATGCCCACCGCGGCGAATACCTTGAGCGTTACCGCCTGATGGCGCAGGCCGTGGCTTCATGCCAGCAGCCCGAGGGCTATTGGACGCGCAGTATGCTCGACCCTGACTTCGCACCGGGCGCGGAAACCAGCGGCACGGCGTTCTTCACATACGCCTTGATGTGGGGTGTGAACAACGGACTGCTTGACTCCGGCAAGTACATGCCCGTCATTATGAAGGCTTGGAAGTATCTTTCCGAGACGGCATTGCAGGCCGACGGAGCGGTAGGCTACGTTCAGCCAATCGGCGACCGCGCCATTCCGGGACAGGTAATCAGCGCGAAGTCAACCGCCGATTTCGGTGTCGGAGCGTTCCTGTTGGCGGCCTGCGAGATGGCAAGATATTATAAGAAATAAACCGTTTGAATGCGGTTTTACTAAATACCAATGACCTATCTGTATTTAAACATTTTATTTATTAGCTATCATGAAAAAACCAAGACTAAGCAAATCGTCATGCAGGGCCTTGCTGCTCATTGCCATGGCGACAACGGGACTGGGGTTTAGCGCTACGGCTTACGCCGAAAGCCCCGCCCAGTCCGTGCAGCAACAGACGCAGACTGCAAAGGGACATGTGGTTGACGAGAACGACGAACCTGTCATCGGAGCGACTATCCGAGTGAAAGGCAACGAGAAGAAAGCCACCATTACCGACCTTGACGGTAACTTCGTGCTGCAAGGCGTGGCTCCGGGTGCTACGCTCGAGGTCACTTACATCGGCTACAAGACACAGACATTCAAGGCCGGACCTAACTCAATCATCAAGCTTGAGTCAAGTTCCACACAGTTGAACGACCTTGTGGTTGTAGGTTACGGAACGATGCGTAAGAAGGACTTGACGGGTAGCGTGACGCAAATCCGCCCAGACAAGTTGGCTAACGAGAACCCCAACACCGTGCAAGACATTCTCCGCGGCACGCCGGGCTTGAACGTAGGTTACGACGCTTCGGCGAAGGGTGGCGGCTCGATGCAAATCCGCGGACAGCGCTCTGTCTATACGGACGGCAACCACAATGACCCTCTTATCATCCTTGACGGCATGGCTTTCTACGGTGAGATGTCGGAAATCAATCCTGACGACATCGGCCAAATCGACGTGCTCAAGGATGCTTCGGCAGCCGCCATCTACGGTGCAAAGGCCGCCAATGGCGTAATCATCATTACTACAAAGAAGGGAAAGATTGGCAAGCCGACCATCAACGTCAGCGCGAACATCGGTATCAACACCAAGAGCGATTACATCTTTGACGTGTACGGACCTAAGGGCTACATGAAATACCGTGAAGACTGGTACAAGTCGTCAACTTACGGCATGGGCGACGACGGCACGTATGGTGCATACAAGGCAAAGGACGGTAACGGAAATCTCGTGGCACAGCCCGGATATTATGATACTCCGGAAAACGCGCAGAGGCTCTACGGTGTTGACCGTAACACATGGTTGGGATATACCAACAATGCCGCCGACGCTACAGACATGTCTATTTATGCCCAGCGCCTCGGTCTGCAAGGTAATGTGCTGAATTATTATCTGGCCGGACAGACGGTTGACTGGTATGACCATACGTTCCGCACGGGTATAAACCAGGATTACAATGCCAGCATATCAGGTGCAAGTGAGCGCATGAACTATTACATGTCGTTCGGCTACCTGAAGAACCAAGGCGCAATCCGTGGCGACGATTACCGCGCGTTCCGTGCCAATCTCAAACTGAACGGAAAGATTACCGATTGGTTGGAAATAGGTGCTAATATCAACTTCCAGGACAGAACGGATGAAAGTCAGCCCGTAAGCCTCGGCACTAACTATTGGGACAGCAACCAGTTGCGCAACTCTCCGTATTCAATCTACCGCAACGAGGATGGTACGCTGGCGCAGTATCCTATGGACCACAGCTTCTATAACGGATATAACTATGACTTCGAGCAGCAGTACATTGACCTTGAGAAGGGCTACCAGGTGCTCAATACCATATTCAACGCCAAGGTGAAGTTGCCTTTCAACATCACTTACTCGTTCAATATATCGCCGCGCTTCCAGTATTTCTACGACCGCTATTTCATGTCGGCTGACCTGCCAAACAGCGACCCGAAGAGCCGTGGTGTAAACCGTGGATGGGGAAAGAATTTCGACTGGTCGTTGAACAACACTATTACATGGGATTACACATTCGCCAAGAAGCACCACGTAATCCTCACCCTCGTGCAGGAGGCCGAGGAACGCCGCTATTGGAGCGACAACATCGAGGCCCGCAACATTCTGCCTACCGACGCGCTCGGTTTCCACAATACGCAGAACGCTACACTGCTTGACAGTGGTTTCAGCACAAGCGACTCTCACCAGACAGCCGACGCATTGCTCGCCCGTCTGTTCTATAGCTATGACGACCGCTATATGATTACGGCTTCTGTACGCCGCGACGGTTATTGCGCGTTCGGTACGAACAATCCTTACGCTACATTCCCGTCAGTGGCTCTTGCGTGGAGCTTCACAAACGAGAAGTTCTGGAAGTGGAGCAACATAATGAATACAGGTAAGCTGCGCGTTTCTTGGGGTAAGAATGGTAACCGTTCTCTCTCTGACCCGTATGTCGCACTTGCCAATCTCGGTGCCGGTACAGGAGCTACGATGGGCTATATCAAGCCCGATGGCAGCACGGTTGACATGAAGTACCTCAGCGTTAGCCGTATGGCGAACCCCAACCTGCAATGGGAAAAGACAGAGGCTTACAACGTAGGTCTTGACTTCGGTTTCCTCAATGACCGCATCACAGGTTCGTTCGACTGGTATCACATGGAGACCCACAACATGATTATGAACCAGCGTCTGCCCGGTTTCTCAGGCTTCGGCAGTATCACCACCAACCTCGGACAGGTGAACAATGACGGTTTCGAGCTTTCAATCAATACGTTGAACATACAGAACAAGAACTTCGAATGGCGTACAACGTTCGGTCTTTCGTACAATAAGAACACTATCAAACACCTTTATGGTGAATACGAGAATGTGCTCGACAAGGAAGGCAACGTAATCGGACGCAGGGAGAGCGACGACCTTACAAACGGATGGTTTATTGGTAAGTCAATCGGAGAAATATGGGATTACAAAGTAATCGGCATCTGGCAGACTGACGAATACGAGGAAGCAGCCAAGTACGGACAGCGTCCTGGTGACCCGAAGGTATGGAACAATCCTGACAACGATGTCTACAATCCTGACGGAACGGTGAAGGAGATTGTCTATAACAATGACGACAAGGTGTTCCAAGGCCAGACTACGCCTAAGGTACGTTGGAGTATGCGAAACGAGTTCACCCTGTTCAAGAACATCAGCATCTCGTTCAGCATGTACTCGATGCTCGGCCACAAGAGCATGTCGGGCTGGTACTTGAACGGTGACAACGGTGGTAACATGGTCGTTAATAACTGCAACGTCTGGGTGAAGGGTTACTGGACACCGGAGAACCCGACCAACTCTTACGCCCGTCTTGAGGCGGTAGGACCTACCGGAGCAAGCAGTCCTAGCAAGTGCTATGACCGTTCGTTCATTCGTTTCGACAACCTCGCGTTTGCCTATACTTTCCCGAAGCAGTGGGTAAAGACAATAGGTGTGGAGAACCTTAAGGTTTACTTCAATATAAGGAACCTCGGAACATGGGCTGCCGACTGGGAATACGGCGACCCGGAGACCGGCGGACTGGCTACGAGGACTTACACCTTCGGACTTAACGTGACACTGTAATTTAAGGTATGGGGTTATACGGTTGTGAGGTTATACGGTAAGTTTATAGCTAACCAAAGCCTTGAAAGCATGAAACCGCAAAGCCTACGACCGCAAAACCATACGACCATAAGAATATAAAAACCGTAAAATTATGAAACCAAAGAAATATATATACAACGCGGCACTCGGCATCGTGGCCGCAGCGTCGCTTACAACGGTGACAGGATGTTCCGAGGACTTTCTCGACCCGGACCCGCTGTCAATGTTTGCACCTGAAAATACATACAACACCGAGAGCGGCCTTCAGTCAACTCTGGCCATGTGCGACCGCCATTTGCGCCTTTACTATACGCACTACGACGGTGGCAAGTGTAACATCAGCGTGCCTATCATGACTGAATACTTGTTCTCAGAGCTTGGCCTTTATGGTAAGACAGATGCAGGTGGCGGCCTGTGGGACGACATCGCATACAAGCTGTCGCCCACGAGCGGAATGCAGGACGGCGACTCTAACCGTATGCAGTTCTACTGGGACGAGGGTTACAACGGCATAAAGTACGCCAACAGTATAATCAACTACATTGACGGTGTTGAAGGCCTTGACGAGAAGACGCGCAACGAATATAAGGGCCGTGCTTACTTCCACCGTGCTTTCCGCTACTATATATTGTGCTGGCAGTGGGGCGACGTGCCATTGGTAACCAAGCTTCTCGACGTGCCCAAGCAGAATTACAGCACTACGAGCCGCGACCAAATCCTGCGCATGTGTACGGAGGAAGTGGAGAAAGCCGTGCAGTGGGTGCCCTCGCAGAGTGAGATGGACTATTACGGTATGGTTAACAAGGAAGCCTGCCGTCACCTCTTGGCAAAGCTTTACCTTAGCATAGGCGAATGGAAGAAGGCCGAAGCGCAGTGTGACACGCTTATCAACTACTCCGGCCTGGCACTGATGACAGCGCCTTTCGGCGACGCTTCAGCCGCCAACAGCCTTGAGCCGCAGACGTGGAACGTTACGCGCAACGTCATTTGGGACCTCCACCGCCCCGAGAACAAGATGGTACCGGCCAACACCGAGACTATCATGGGACTTCCCAACTGCACCGAGCAGAGCCGCATCAACTTCTTGCTTATGCGTATATTCGGCCCAATGTGGAACGACACACGCCTTACTACGCCTGACGGAATGCAGGCTGTGCTCAATCTGGCACGCAGTGACAGCCGCTATGACCAAACGCTTGACGCATTGCGCGCCTTCGGACGCGGTATTGGAATAATGCGTCCGACTTACTTCGCACAGCACGCTTTGTGGAACGTCAATGGTGTTGAGGACAATCAGGACTACCGTCACAACTCACAAGTTGGCAACTGGGTACACATGGAGGACATTAAATACAATAATCCTTCATCTGCATACCACGGACAGAACCTGCGTCTGTATAAAGATGACGGCTCTATACTTTGTACCGACACCATACGTGACTGGTTTGACTTCCCTCTTTATAAAATCTACCTCAAAGATGCGTCAGCCGAGAATATAGCAGGCTCTACGCAGTTCAACGGCTGCACAAACGGAAGTAATGGTAACTGGTACTTGTTCCGTCTGGCCGAAACTTACCTGATGCGTGCCGAAGCACGCCTGTATCAAGGCAATACGGCCGGTGCAACCGAAGACGTTAACACGATACGTAATCGTGCACACTGCTCGCAGCTTTATTCCACTGTGAATATCGGCGATATTGTCAATGAACGTGCACGCGAGCTTTACCTCGAAGAGTTCCGCAAGGTGGAGCTTACCCGCATAAGCTATGACCTGGCTTTGAGCGGCGTGCCCGACGAGTGGGGCAACACTTACGACGTGAACACATGGGACAAGCAGGAAGGCACCGACAAAAACAACGGCAGCTACTGGTACCAGCGCATCGTGCACTACTCGCTGTACAATAATGTTGGCGACGGCATTTCAAGCGGCGTGGCAACATTGAAGTACACTATGGATAAGTGCAACGTGTTCTGGCCCATTCCGAACAGTGCCATCACGGCCAACAACAAGGGCCAGTTGTGGCAGAACTACGGTTATGACGGCTATGACCCATCCATCAAGAAGTGGGAAGACTGGCACGAGGCCGTAGCCGACGAGGACAGAGTTAATTAAAACATTGTAAATTAAGAGTTAAGAATTAAGAGTTAAGAAAATGTGCCTTTGATGATGAACACGTAAATGACGCGCACACCGGCAAAAGCATATTTTCTTAATTCTTAACTCTTAACTCTTTGCTTTTATATATTATGATTGGACGACTAACAATAGCGGCGGCAGCCGTTTTGGCTTTCGCCACAGGCGCGCGGGCCGGCATAAAGCCCGGCGCGATATGGCCTGACGACCGCGGCGTGCACATCAACGCCCACGGCGGAGGCGTGCTGAAGAGCGGAGACACGTATTATTGGTTTGGCGAGCACAAGGCCGACACTACCAGTTCGGCGATGGTGGGAGTGACGTGCTACTCGTCGAAAGACCTTGAGCACTGGACATACCGCGGCGTGGCGCTGAGCGTTACCGACGAGAAGGGCAGCGACATAGAGCGCGGCTGCATACTGGAACGCCCGAAGGTGGTGTACAACAAGAAGACGGGCAAGTACGTAATGTGGTTCCACCTCGAGCTGAAAGGCCGTGGCTACGCCGCCGCGCGGTATGGAGTTGCCGTGGCCGACAAGGCCGAAGGCCCTTACAAGTTCCTGCGTTCGGGCAGGGTAAACCCGAAGATATGGCCGGAGAACACGCCGAAGCCCGACACCGAGGCTCTTACGTCGGCACTCAACGGCAATCCGAAGCTTGACTGGTGGACGCCCGAATGGATGGAGTATGTGAAGAAAGGAATGTACACCTGGCGCGACTATGACGGCGGACAGATGGCGCGCGACCAGACCGTTTACGTGGATGATGACGGCAAGGCGTACCACATCTATTCGTCGGAGGAGAACCTTACGCTCCAGATAGCCGAGCTGACCGACGACTACACGGCGCACACGGGCCGCTACGTGCGCGTGGCTCCGGGCGGACAGAACGAGGCTCCGGCCATAATGAAGCGCAATGGTGTGTACTGGATGATAACCAGCGGATGCACAGGCTGGGCTCCAAACAAGGCGCGCATGTTCACGGCGACGAGCATCTGGGGGCCGTGGCGGCAGCTGCCCAACCCCTGCGTAGGCCCTAATGCCGACCTAACTTTCGGCGGACAGAGCACGTACATATTGAAGCTTGACGACCGTCCTGACACGTACATCTTCATGGCGGACATCTGGAGGCCGAAGCATCCCAGCGACGCGCGCTACATATGGCTGCCCTTGAAGTTCAAGGCCGACGGCACGCCCGTGGTGGAATGGCAGGACGAATGGAGCTTGTCAGACATTAAATGACGGCATCATCATGTGTGAAAAAGCCGCTCCGGCCTTTGCGGTTTGCCGCAAATATGCTATCTTTGTATATCTTAAAGGCGCAGACGGGCGGAAAACTGTAAGCAAAACGGGGCAGAACGTAACAATAAAGCATAATTGCGGCCGCCTCCGTGTATGCTTGTAATGATGCAAGCGGCTTTTGCTTATAAACCGAAAGGCCGTCTTTGGCGCGCCCAAAGACGGCCTTTCGCACGACGAAAGACGGCCTTTTACACGATGAAAGACGGCCTTTTACAATGCTTGAAACAAAAGATACCTATACATATCATATATGAAGACATTATCACTAATACGCACCGTCGTGGCCGCAGTGGCCATGGCGGTATGCTCGGCGGCCGTAGCCGCTCCACGGGGCGGCACGTTCACCGCTGGCGACAAGACCTTCCTGCTCAACGGCCAGCCCTTCGTAGTCAAGGCGGCCGAGCTGCATTATCCGCGCATACCGCGCCCCTATTGGGAGCACCGCATCAAGATGTGCAAGGCATTGGGTATGAACACCGTGTGCCTTTACGTCTTTTGGAACATCCACGAGCAGCGCGAGGGCGAGTATGACTTCACCGGACAGAACGACATAGCCGAGTTTTGCCGCCTTGCGCAGAAGAACGGCATGTACGTAATAGTGCGCCCCGGGCCTTACGTCTGCGCCGAGTGGGAGATGGGTGGACTGCCCTGGTGGCTCTTGAAGAAGAAGGACATACGTCTGCGCGAGCAAGACCCTTACTTCATGGAGCGCGTAGGGAAGTTCATGGCGAAGGTGGGCGAGCAGCTTGCGCCGCTCACCATACAGCGCGGCGGCCCCATAATCATGGTGCAGGTGGAGAATGAGTACGGCTCATACGGCGAAGACAAGCCTTACGTCTCGGCCATACGCGACATCGTGCGGCGTTCGGGCTTCGACGAGGTTACGCTCTTCCAGTGTGACTGGGCGAGCAACTTCACCCGCAACGGGCTTGACGACCTCGTATGGACGATGAACTTCGGCACCGGCTCTGACATCGACGCGCAGTTCAGCCGCCTGCGCCAGCTGCGCCCGCAATCGCCGCTGATGTGCTCGGAGTTCTGGAGCGGATGGTTCGACAAGTGGGGAGCGCGCCACGAGACGCGCCCTGCCGACGCCATGGTGGGCGGCATCGACGAGATGCTTTCAAAGGGAATATCGTTCTCCCTGTACATGACGCACGGCGGAACGTCGTTCGGCCACTGGGCAGGGGCAAACTCTCCCGGCTTCGCCCCCGACGTAACGTCATATGATTACGATGCGCCCATCAACGAATACGGCCTGCCTACGGAGAAGTATTACAAGCTGCGAGAGGTGATGCAGAAGTATGCCGACGGCAAACTGCCCGCCGTGCCCAAGCCTGCGGCAGGCATAATAGACGTGCCGGAGTTGGCTTTGACCGAATATGCGCCGCTCGCCTGCGGCATTGACAGCACCGCTACAAGCAGCCGTCCGCTAACGTTTGAGGACATGGACATGGGCTGGGGCACGATGGTTTACACCACCACGCTGCCCGAAGTGCCCGTTCAGAGCGTGCTTTACCTTGACGGTGCGCACGACTTCGCGCAGGTATTCATCGACGGAAAATATGTAGGCAAGACCGACCGCGTGCGCAACGAGACGGCCGTAGCCATGCCGCCGCTGAAGAAAGGCAGCCTGATGACCGTCGTTGTAGAGGGCATGGGGCGCATCAACTTCGGCCGCGCAATAAAGGATTTCAAGGGTTTGACGGGCGACGTTACGCTCCGCGCCACGGTTGACGGCGACGAAGTGACGTGGAACTTGCGCGACTGGACCATGCAGACCGTGCCCGACGGATATGATGATGCGCTGCGCGCGTTGGAATTTTATAAGCAAACAAGTGACAAGCAGACAAGCAGACAAGTGGTAAGCGACAACCAGACAAGTGACAAAGCAAATGGGCTTGTCTGCTCGTCTGCTGACTGCTTGTCTGCTTTGGGCTATTACCGTGGCTACTTCAACCTGAAAAAGACCGGCGACACGTTCATCAACATGGAGACATGGGGCAAGGGACAGGTCTACGTCAACGGCCATGCCGTAGGCCGCTTCTGGAGCATCGGGCCGCAGCAGACGCTCTACGTGCCGGGCTGTTGGTTGAAAAAAGGCAAGAACGAGGTAATAGTCCTTGACGTGGTAGGCCCGCGCGAGGCGAAGCTCTGGGGGCAAAGCAAGCCTGAACTTGACAAGCTCCAGCTTGAGAAGAGCAACCTGCACAACAACCCCGGCGACCGTCCCGACCTTAATTCGGCCACGCCTGCGGCCACGGGAGAGTTCACTGCGGCGCGCGAGTGGCAGAAGGTAACGTTCCCGTCTGCCGCCAAAGGCCGTTACGTTGCCATTGAATGCCTCGACTCTCAGGATGGAGGCGACGTGGTATCTATGGCAGAGCTTTACGTCAACGATGCCCAAGGCAAGCGCATCGACCGCAACCAGTGGGCGGTGAAGTACGCCGACAGCGAGGACGCTGCGGGCGGCAACCACACCGGCGACAAGGCTTTCGACCTGCAGGAGTCTACATATTGGAGCACCGTAGGTGGCACGAAAGCACCCCATCTGCTCGTAATCGACATGGGCAAGGTGCAGACCGTAGGCGGCATTGAGTACCTGCCATGCACCACGGAGACATCTGTCAGCGGAATAAAAGGTTACAAAATATACGTTTATTAAATGAGAAACATCGTATTGACACTGTGCGCGCTGCTCGCCATGGCAACCATACCGGCGGCAGCCGCACAGGTTGAAGAGAAGGACATGACGGCCTATCTCTTCGTGTATTTTACCGGAAACAGCATTGACGAGGAAGCAATACGCTTCGCCGTGAGCACCGACGGCTATAATTATTACGCCCTCAACGGCAACAAGCCCGTATTGAGCTCAAGCGAAATAAGCTCCACCGGCGGTGTGCGCGACCCCCACATACTGCGCTCCGAGGACGGAACTACGTTTTACATGGTGGCGACCGACATGGTGTCGGCTAACGGTTGGGACTCTAACCGTGCTTTCGTCATGCTCAAGTCTACCGACCTTGTGCACTGGACTCACAGCATAGTGAACATACAGAAGCGTTATCCATGGCAGGAAAAGCTGAAGCGCGTGTGGGCTCCGCAGACCGTTTACGACCACGAGGCTGGGCGTTACATGGTGTATTGGTCTATGAAATACGGTAACGGGCCTGACGTAATATATTACGCTTACGCCAACGATGACTTCACGGACATCACGGGCGAGCCCCGCCCTCTGTTCGTTCCGAAGGACAAGAAGTCGTGCATCGACGGCGACATAGTGTATAAGGACGGCACGTATCACCTGTTTTACAAGACCGAGGGGCACGGCAACGGCATAAAGACGGCTACCACGCGCTCGCTTACTTCCGGCCAATGGACTGAATATCCTGACTATAAGCAGCAGACGGAGCAGGCCGTAGAGGGCGCGGGCACATTCAAGCTGATAGGCCAGGACAAGTACATACTGATGTACGACGTGTACATGAACGGCCGCTATCAGTTCACTGAGACCACCGATTTGCAGCACTTCAAGGTCATAGACAGCGACGTTTCGATGGACTTCCATCCACGCCATGGCACCATAATGCCCATAACCGCCGCCGAACTGCGCCGCCTCACCGCGCAATGGGGCAAGCCGTCGGCCATCGGCGACGTGCCCGTCAACCCCGTGTTGCCCGGCTTCCACGCCGACCCGGAGGTGCTTTACTCCAACCTTACGCACCGTTATTACATCTATTCCACTACCGACGGCACGCCGGGGTGGGGCGGATGGTACTTTACGGCATACTCTTCGGCCGACTTGAAAGACTGGACTTATGAAGGCGTCGTGCTCGACTTGCGCTCGCCACAGGTGCCTTGGGCCAACGGTAATGCGTGGGCACCGGCGGTGGAAGAACGTCTTATTGACGGCAAGTATAAGTATTTCTTCTATTACAGCGGCAATCCCGCTGGCGGCGGAGGCAAGCAAATTGGCGTGGCTGTGGGCGATTCGCCCGTCGGCCCGTTCAAGGATATGGGCAAGCCAATCATTACCGAGTCTCCTACCGGGCACGGGCAGCAGATTGATGTTGACGTGTTCACTGACCCGATGACCGGCACACCTTATATATATTGGGGCAACGGCTACATGGCCGGAGCCGAGTTGAATAGCGACATGGTGTCGCTCAAGCAGGAGACGGTCACCGTAATGACCCCGAAAGGCGGCACACTGAAGGATTACCAGTACCGTGAGGCTCCGTATGTGTTCTACCGCCACGGGCTGTATTACTTCCTTTGGTCTGTTGACGACACAGGCTCTGCCAACTATCATGTGGCCTACGGTACGTCCGATTCGCCGTTAGGCAAAATCAAGGTAGCAAAAGACCCCATTGTGACAATACAAGACCCAGCCAAGGAAATCTACGGCCCGGCGCACTGTTCGGTAATCCGCAAGCCCGGCACTGATGACTGGTACATAGTCTACCACCGCATAAACAAGCACTACATTGGCAAGGACAAGCAGCCAGGCATACACCGCGAAGTGTGCATAGACCGGCTTGAATTCAACCCGGACGGAACGATACTGCGTGTAGCTTTAACCGACTGATGATGTGGTACACGGCATCATGCCTTGTCTTACGCATGTATAGGTCATCGAATGGTGTCCGTTTTTCGTATCTTTAAATGTTATTGAACACATCATTGTTTGTTGAATAAACACAAAAAAGGGAACTGCGTTAACGCAGTTCCCTTTTTTGTGTGGTACCACCAGAAAATGAGTTTCATTTCTAAATGGCTCTATATCTTTGCGTTAAAGAATCGCAACAAATGTAATCTCCCGCTATTTCTCCACCTAAATTCTGCACTATTTTGCAGTGTCTCGCAGAGTCGAGTTCCTACTTTGATGCAAAGATAGTGAAAATATTTGAAACATAAATGGCTGCACTAAAATTTTGCTCCACCTCAGTTCGGAATCACTACTAGCAGGTATAAAACAAAGCAAAATATTATTTCCTTGGTATATCTTTTAATTTGATTTTACCACTTTTGATAGATGCTCCATCTGCATTCAAACGCCAACTTATTTCAATATCTTGATTAAGATTTGCATTTGGTTGCAAGACAATGCCTTTGTGTACACCTGTCATACCAGGAAGTATCGGCACAATACGAGGAAAACCATACTTTATATTTGTAGGAGTGCTACCTTCAAGAATATCACAATACAAGTTTTCACGACGCATAGTAACAAAACCGTCTTTCACTTCTGCGATATCAAACTCTTGTCCTGCAGCAACGATATTTTTGGGTAATTTTACAAAATAGTGAACATGTTCTGCTACAACTGTTCCAACATTTCTAGGAATACAATTTAGAACCAATATTGCTCTTTGCACAATTTGCGGCTGAGCAGGCATGGGTGAACCATATAGAGGATTATATGTTGGTTGTATCCAATATAATTCCTGTTTTGTTATTTGTCGAAATTCAAAGTCTAACGTTATATCAGGATGGATGTTACGATTCATAATATCTCGAATCTCGTAATCCTCCATTGAATTAATCGTAGTTGAATAACGCTTGTGATATTGCTTTGTCTTTAAATTCTGATGGGCTGTATGACTTTGTGGAATATCTACAATATATATAACTTCATTTGGCTTGGTCATATCTACAACCAAACAACTAATTTCTAATCCTTTAATTTTAGGACTGATATTACTTGATATAACTTGGGCTATGGTTTCCTTGGATACTTTTGTGGTATCTATCGGTGTTATATGGGATGGAATATGCCGTTTATCTTCTTCGTCAAATTCCTTAACACCATATATTATGGTGCCACCATTAGCATTAGCCATTGCACTAACATCCTTGGACATTTCGCCTTTCCATTTATCGCTAGTTGTGTTAATGTCGCTTTTGTACTCAAGTGTTGTGCTTTCTTCAACGCCGGCAGCAATTAATGCATTAACATCTTCAATTGAGGTTATTTTATTCATGTCAAAAATATACTTGTTAGCATAACCTATCATAAAATATAGAAAAAGCACGGTTTTTACATATTATATGATAGGTTGCGCAAAATTACTTATTATTTGTTAGGTTATTTTTCAAAGCAATACCTTTTGCTGTAAGGCAGTATTTTTGATTTTGACTTTTGGGCTTGTTTGGAATAGTCTGCTCCAATATACCAGCCTCCAGAAGTGGATGAATATATTTTCTCCTAAATTTAGTTCTATCGGTAAGCCCCATAAATGCTAACATTTCACCAAAAGAGCGTGCTTCAGTACAGAATACAATCAGTTTATCAAGGTTTTCAATATTAGGTACTGACTGGGTGCCGACTGGGTGCCGACTGGGTGCCGACTGGGTGCCATCTTGTACACTTATAGGCAAAGTTATGCGGATAAAGTTATCCGTAAACTTGAAGCAATCTTCTCCATAAGCACGCAAGATACGAGGAATACCAGAACCTAACGACTCTACTAATTCCACATCGCGATATATACGCATCAACTCCTTATTGCGCGGGATAGATATGCCGTTAAAGAACTCCTCCTTAGTAAGAGATTCAGGCAAACGACCGGCAGAGGTTATCTCAAGTCTATCGGGGAATATCTCAAACTTGGGTGGTACTTCAAATGAATAGTCATTATGTACTATGGCATTGATGACAGCTTCACGCAAAGCAACCTTATTCCACAATGGAGTTTCAATACGCTCCATTGGGGTTATCGTTGCTGCCACCTTATTCTCAATATCCAGTTTTGACAACACACTCTTGGTTGCTTTGATAAGAGAGCAATATCCATACTCGTTATTCTCCACCAAATCGCAACGGTCAAGACTTGAATACTTTGCCACTTTGATTGAATTGCCATTCTCATCAGCCAACAGATATGCCACATAGTTGTACTTGCCATCATCTGTAAGCAATTCCAATGTACGCTTGAAGTTATCATTGAGCCTTTTACCTCGCTCATCGTAGTAGATACGCAATTGCTCAAAACTCAAATCCTGGCGGTTAGATACGATGCGGCCAATGGAGTTGCGTGTACGCATAGCAAACAAACGGTCAATTTGCTCCTGTGGCATAGGCTCGGCAGATGTTCCAACACGTATATATGCACCTCGTGGAGTCATTCCATACTTCGTTTTGAAATATGGCTTCTCAATTCCACTCGCCACAGTAACCTTGATAATGCTGCGTCCATCCTTTTGCTCCTCGGCAATATCAAATAAGCCCATAGCAGAAGGTGAAATGTTGTGCTTGATGCGGTCTTTCAACCTCAACATAGAATCATCCACATCACTAACACCCACAGTTGAACCATCTTTATCAATACCGATATAGATATATCCGCCCTCCTTGTAGTTAAGGAACGCCACAACCTCCTTCTCAATATCAAGTTCAGGAGTCAATTCTCTTTTATATTCTATGCGGTTGGTTTCGGTCATACTAATATAAAGTATTTAATTATATGACTATTTCTCTTCTTTAAAGAACAATTGGTAATAGTACATGCCTCGATCTTCATCGTAACCTCTTACGATATACTGCTCTCCACCGTGAATGTTTATATCAAAATTCTTATCGAGTTTAATCGTAGTCATCGTACCAGTGGCTCGACGTTTTATTGCTGTAGATGCCGTTTCAAAGGTATCGTCAATTTCTATGTCTCGTTCTTTTTGATAAGTTTCTTTATACTGCTTGAACTCAGAAACTAACTCTGGCGTTTCAAAAACTTGTTCGGCAAAAGAGTTTATATTAACAGATTCTTCTTTTAGTGCCTCGACGCTTCTATTCATATATGTTGCTTTCTCAACTTTACCATTATCACTGGGTAATTGAGAAACAAAACTCTTGCATAGAGACAGCATATTTTGCGTTTGATTAAAGCTGTCTTTTCTCGGTCTCACATGCAGGAAATCGTCAGTCCAATATTTTGCCTCAGATCCTTTATTGGTGTTATCTACAATAGCGACTAAATAGCCATTTTCTCTCTCTGTATTAAAAATCAAGCAGCCCTTATCAAGTTTATTGATATTTATACCACTTTCACTTTCTATTTCAAAGTTTTCCCCTTTAGAGTGTATTTTTAGAAAAGTGTCTTTATTCTCAGATTTGAATAGGCCAATGGCATTTATACATTTGCCATCTACTTCACAATTTGAGAAATAAACCACATAAAATTCTCCTGCTTTAATTTTAGGATGAGTGCTTTGGTTATATAAATGTGTTGCTAAATTGATGGACTCTTCCTGTATTAAATTAGGGTCAGAAAAAATTTTAGAACAGTAATGGTATACTTCGTTTAATGCAATGTCACTATCGTGATGACATTTGTACAATTCATCATACTGAAAAGAGTTTATAAAGTATTTTAATAAGATGTCGTTTAGTTCAGTAGATAACTCCATAGGTCTTTGGGAAAATCTAATACCTTCATCTGCAATTTTATTTCCTACCTGATGAATACAAACAACATCAATTTTGGCATCTAAATATGTAACTATCATTTCTTTTGATTATTAAGATATTCTATAAAATTACTATACACTAAGGACTTTTGCTTATCCATCTCAGAAAGTAATTTTGACTCAAGCGTCTTTTTAGCTTTAGATGTTAGCCGATTTTTTATGTTCAATGATCGTATGGTAATCTCAAACTCTGCATTGTGCATCTTTTTATTATAGTCAGGGAACCCCAAACATATAGTAATAGTTCCTTTTTCTCCTTTATAATCAAAAGAAAATACAGCTTCGATATTCCACAATACTAATGAAGAATGATATGATTTTTCACTCATGAAAAATGTTTTGTCTAATGAATCTCCAGATATTAGAATCTTTTTCATTCTATTCATCCAAGAAATACCTTCTGGCAAAACATAATCTTCTTCAGGTTTAATAGATATGTCTTTAATGTTCTCACACGAAAATATGTCATTCTGTAAGTGAGTTGTTAGACGATAAAAAAATATAAACCTAGTCTCATTCGTAAATTCGGAGAATAGAATCTTTTTAGGAGTTACTTCAAGCGGAATAGTCCCTTTTTGTTTATATCTTTTAACTTGAATATTTAATATTTCCTCTGCCAAATCTTTTGTTTCTGGGGCAGTATGAGTTATTCTAACATGCCCTTTCCCATTGTCGTTTATAAATTCAATACTTCCATGAAATAAATTAGTTTGCTCATACCATGATTTATTCATATCGTGTCTTTCCAGTTCAAAAGACGCAATAATATGGTTTGGATTATTATCTAATTGTACAAATGATACAGGCTTACGCAGTTTGCATGTGGGAAGTTTTGTCCTCATAACTTCATCTAAGGAAACAAATAATAGTTCTGGATCAAATATCTTTGCATTCTTAGCCCATGTTATTTCTCTAGAGAACTTTTTCTCATTATCTTCCTTTTCAGAAAAAGAGTCTCGCACCTTGTCAAATTCAGCGGGAGACAATAGTAGATTTTGCATAATTGGAACCATGTAATCTTTGTCTTGATTAAAAACAAAAATACCTCTCTCACGCAAAATTCTAGCTATGTCTGTAGCTGTAATATATCGTTGATTTATAAAACCTCTAAGAAATTCTCCAAAAGGAATTATTTTGTCTATATCTTTATGTGGAGCATTCATTGTTATAATGTATCTATTGGATTAAGAAAATTAACTACTTTAACGGTTTTTGTATAATTGGCATCTTGGAATCCTAATTTAGAAGTTCGTACAATTTCATCATGTGATAAATTATTGTAATCAGGAAAACCTATTATAACTTGCCCTGCTAAATTGGTAGATAAATCTTTTGCAAGTCCCATTAATCGTATAAAGGTGTCTTTTTCGAATTTTTCTAATGTACCAATAAATAATATCGTTTCGTTTGAATTAGATTTGTTCTCTAACTTAAATGGAATTAGTGAGGAATTGAGATATTCAACCGGCATAATATCTCCTGTGTTTTGACGGGAGGCTGGATTAACATTAAGTCCAGTTGATGGATAATAAAATGAGTAGCTATATTTATTTTGCGCTTTAATGTATTTTATCAATTCTAGAATAAATGCGACATGCCTATTATCAACAATATACACCGTATTGTTGCATATCACATCTATTCGTGCAGAAGATATATTGCTAATCAAATCATCAGCACTATCTTTAGACCCACTTAGCCAAAATAAGACACCTACATCATTATGAGAACTACAATTATATTGTGAAACAAATTCGGCCTTTTTCTCAGAACAATTATAGCATTGTATAGTGTTAATCAAATCCGTAATGTACCACTTAAATTTTTTAGTTGGACTATTAGGATATTTGTCCATTGTATATTTTGAAGAAATAATAATATTGTTTAATTGCCCATCAAAAAGTGGGTTCATATATGAGTACATAAAATCAATCCCATGCGTTTTTACGGACTCTTCTTTATCATTTTTATGTTCTCCGTTTTGCATATAGCATGGAATTGTGATGCCTTTAACAGGATCATTCCACCCAATAACAGAAAGGAATCTCTCAACTAGATTCTCTCCATATTCTCCTATTTTCTTAGACCATTCTCCCATAATAATATGACGTTTATTTTTATATAATATGTTACTAAGATAAAAGATTCATTATTTCTATAAAGTCCTCTTTTGCTTTGTTGAAACTTGGCCAGTCTGATGAGATTCCATAATATCCGCATACCTCATTATAAAATTCATCTAATTTGCGTTTATCTGCAATTGACGCACCTTGCTTAACTTCATTAAGAAATCCCATGTCTTTGAATTTGGTATTTGGAAGCACAAACGGTAACACCCTCTTATCCTCTATAGCCCATGCAGCACCCATTTCATTTTGACACACCTCACTCTGGAGATAATTTCCTGAAATAAATAGAAGGATAAAATCACACGATTTCATATTTTCAACGATTTTTTCGCGAAAATCATCGCCTGTTCGGATTACAGTAGGGTCTAATGTACAGAATATATCACCATCCTTAAATCCACAACCAATTTTCAGGATCTCCTTAATAAATCCATTCACGATGATTTTATCGTCAGAAGAATGGCTGATAAAGAATTTTCTAGATTTATGTATAGAGTCTACAAGCTTTTTTTTCGATATTTCTGTTTGAAGTTCTAAAGAAATAATCGTTTTAACAATTGATTCTAATATGCTTTGATAGCGATATGGATAGGAATCATATTCACCCATAGCCTCGGCTATCTGCCTTTCTATCAATGGGTATTTGTCCTTTATGACTTCTTTTAATACATTCAAATGTGATTCGTAACCTTTTATATCACCTCGTACAAAGGTTTGTTCAGTCCCCATTGACGCATTTATTATACGACAAGACTCTATTCGTTTATCAGCAAATTCTTTGCATAATAAAGATTGTTGATATATTTTATTTTCCATACCTTATTCTCTTATTATCATTTGTAACACTTTGTGCTTGGCATTTTTCCAAGATTTAATTAACTATTTCAGAACCATTTATATTATCAAAAAAATGCAGATATCGGATTTCCAGACTCAGACTCTATCACGCTGTTAAGATAACTTGCATCTTTAGTTTTATCAGATTTCTCATAATTATATTCAAAAAAATGTTTAATCGTTGTATTATCAGATTGAACACCTTTCTTATTGTTGCCATCTTCATACACTTGATAATTGATCATTCCCTTAGATATAACAGGGGATTCTCCGGGCATTATAATAATTCGAAAGTCATCACATAATGTAAGTATAAATTTATATTCACTGATACGAGGCTCTGGCGTCTTTAATGTGAACTCAACTTGGCTCCCAAATTTTAGAAAGGGTTTAATTATAATTTCTCTTAGTTTTCTTAATGTTTGAAGACACCGTTTAACTTCATGACCGTACTTTGCCACATCATAACTATCATGACTTGATGGATTAAGTATAAACTTACGATGTTCATCCAACTCATTAAAAATGGATATATCGATTACACCGCTTTCTGCGGCATAATCTTTACAGTTCATTATCAATCCATTAAGATCTAAATGTGCAAAATCACCAGTCAGTTGCTTTTTCTTGGGCAGGAAATTTTTACAAAAAGCTTCGGCTTCTTTTCTTAAGAAATTACCAGCAATCTCGTATTCATGCTGTTTAATATAATGTTCGGCTTGCCCAAGGTAATCCTCGCTATTTCTAATATATGGAGTCTTATCATAATCCATGTATATTTCTTTATAGACCCACGCATCTTGATTCTTTTTTGTTTTATGCTTAAAATACTCAAAGAACATTTTGTCGTGAGTAAACAGATATATCTTATACTTATCAGATATTTTTAGCAAGAAGTCCACAACTTTTGCTCGATTGCTCATGTCAAGACTGATGAGCATATCGTCAAGAGCTAGAAAACGACCATCAGCAGGCTTCTCTATATTCAGCAGTGCAAAACGAACAGACAATGCTATTGCTGTTAATTTTGCTTCGTTAAAATATGTATGTGGCTTAACAATCTTTCGTAGATTGCCATCAGGCATCTTCTCGGAAATCTCTAAGCCAATAAAAGGTTCATTTAATTTTTTATATGATGATTTGCGTTCTTTTATTTCCCCATTCTCTTTAACTAACTCTATAATATTGTCATACTTTAACCAATACTCATTAGTGTCATCTTCGGGTTTATCAAAATTCGAATCGTATCGCAATCTTATAACCAACTCATTATCATCTTCATCCTTAAAAGACTCATTATATCGATCGGAGGCATAAATGTTAATGTCTTCAACGACCTTCTTGACTGCTTTGTTAAAATATTCAATATTAGAAATATAATCAGGGTGTATATGTCGTCCCTTCTTGATAATTGATGCTGTTATTTCATCATACATTTCGCCAATATGAAGTCCTGTATTGTCATCTTTACAGAATGGCAAAATATCTTTTATAAATACGGGGAATAGATTTATTCTCTGAGAATTTCTAAAATTGAAAAAATGGAATAAGAATTGATGATTAACAAAACAACCGTTAATCTGTGCAGGCAATGGGTGTTTACCACCTAATAATGTAAATTGATAACCTTCTTTATCAATATTATATATAAACGGATGTCTTCCATCAAAATCTATCCATATCTTGGAATCTGCATCCAAATTATTTAGATTCTTTAAATGCTGTTCACTAGCGGGGTCAAAGTATTTTTTACCAGCATCAGGTTTTAATGGTGCCTGGAACATACAATGTAAAGCATAGTAAATGGAAGATTTTCCACTACCATTCTCACCATACATCAAAAGGTTCTTTCCTTCTAGTTGTAATTCAAAATCATTTGGAAAGGCCTTAAAACCACATATATGTATTCTATTTATTGCTGGCATATTATCCTTCAATTATAAGTTTGAGTATCTCAGGGCTTCTTAATGTAAATAAATCCAATCTGTTTCGTATAGAATTATCCGTTTTCTTGATATTCATAAATACATCAAGTATCATATCTGCTTTTTCTTTATCTGAGGATAGGTGTGTGATTGGCTTTATGAGTTCCAATGCAGAATCAATTATATTGATTTCTTGCTCTTTTATATGCTCTTCAAAGTATAATTCATATACGCATCCATCAATTATTTTCTCAAAGAACGACGCTATTGTTTCATTAGAGACTAATTCTGACAGGCTATCTTTTGTAGAACAGATCAATATAATATAATCAACAAGCGTAGCAATCAACTTTTGAATATTGACCGCTGGTACCGCAATAGGAATCTGTTGCAGTGGTTCTTTGTCTAATTGATAGTTTGCTCCTTGCATCTTACCTTTATTTTTAAGCCAAAACTCAATCAGTTTAGAGTTTAATAAACCTGTTAGGTATTTCAAGTTTACTCTGTCTGTTTGAATCATGTTAAATGTTTGCGACAAATAGCACTCAATATCACAATAAGAAAATATAGGATGCCCTACGCACTTCCTCACTGCAATAACTTTATTGTTTACAAAAAACCTTTCCTCTCTGGCTCTGTGTAAACCATAAGGTTTATTGTCAGATGTGAAAACAGATACAAATCTATCCAAATGTCGCTTAATATTTGGGAAGCAATCTAAACTATTAGGATTTTTATATCTAGAGTCTGTATATATCGTCCAATATTTGTTGCCTTTTTGGACGCCATATCTACTAATATTTTCATTTGTATAATATGGTTTTATTAAGGATAGTTCATCTTGATTAAGAGCCAATGTCTCTAATTCTGCACTCGTTAAGACAAATATTCCCTGATTAATTTCGAATTGAGGACCTAATTTTTGCTGATTCTTTTTGTTCAATGTATCTTGCGGGAACACTATTCCTTGTGCGATTTCTTTATCATTCAAGTAAATCACACTTGAGAGACTTGGTATTACCCCTAAAATATCAGAACTTTGGCTAAATGTTATGTTTTTATCATAAAAATTAGCTCGTCTTATTGTTGGAGTATAACATTCTGCCTGTTCATAGGTTTTGTATGATGGCTCCAAAATAGCAATAGCCTCTTTCTCCGTTGCTTTATACGCAGTTAATCTACGGTAATCGAATGTATAATCATCCGTTACCTTATCTTTTTGGAACATCATAATCATAGTTTGAATGCTTGCGCTTTCAAACATCATTACTGCGCCAAAGTCAACAATATTGCAGATGCGGGTCTCCTTAATAACTTTATCTCTAAGTTTGCTTGCTCCAAAACTGGTAGTCCAGTTGTTTGTTGCAATAAAGCATAAAACGCCATTTGGATTGAGAAGATCCAATCCATTACATGCAAATAGATACCATATGTCCATTTTGCCCTTATAATAAGGCGAGTCCTTATATGGCTCAAAGAATGTCTTTGACATACGACCTTCCTTAATATAAGGTGGGTTAGCAATGATTATATCGAAGCCTATGAATGCACCTTTATCATCTAATAGTTGAGGATATTCAAAACGCCACTCAAATGATTTTTCATATTTCTTGTTATTGAATATTGCGTGTTCTTTTTCTTTTAATTTGTTTAGCTTACTCTTTGCTGCAGCATAACCGATTGGGTCTTCCTCAGCTTTGCGTTTGCCAAATAAGGGTATTGCTTCATACTCATAGACTCTTTGTTCAGCAAGCTGTCGTTGACGTATGTCGCCTTGGGCAAGTGTAGTTTTAAAGCAGTTTTTTATATCATTGATTTTAGTTCTTAATCCAACTTTATCCGTATGTTCTTCGGTATAGTCAACGACTAATCTTTTATAATCTTCTAGAGTGAATTTACTCCATGTGGTTTTCTCTTTTCTTGCATTTTCTTTTCCAACTCTATTGTACTCTTCAAAAACATCAGCAATAGGCATATCTAAAGAATAACGACAAATCTGTGAATTGCCACAAGTGATTTTGTAATCTAAGTTGGGTAGTGGCTGTGGCTCTTCCGCATCGACAACCAATGCTAACCAGAAACGCAAACGAGCTATATCGACAGCACCTTGCTCGATATCGACACCGAAGATGTTGTTTTGGATAATATCACGTTTGGTTTGAGTCGAATCAAAGTTGCCGTGAGGCTCTGCGTGTGAGTGCAAGTGATGTATTGCGTGATACAATACATAAAGGATACCCATAGGGAATGCTCCCGAACCAATGGCTGGATCACATACCTTAACCTCTTTTAGCAGTTGAGTAAAGCGTATTGCGCTATTTTTATTTTGGAGTATAGGACTCACCACTCCATCATTGATGAGTTGTTCAATAGCTTCTGCATACTGTTCTGATGGTTCATGTGTTTTAAGGTATTGTATAACACTCTGGCGGCACATATACTGAACAATCTCTTTGGGAGTATAGAAAGCTCCCTTATCTTTGTTGTCCTCCAAAAGATTCTCAAAAATATGTCCCAACATTTCAGGATCAATACCAACCTCGCTATCATCAGGGTCGTTCTCGTCAATGGTGAAGTTATATTGAGAGAAGAAATCCATTAAATCCTTGAAGTAGGAATATGGGAAATCTATATCTAATTCGTCAATTCTGTCCTTATCAAACAAACCACCATTTAAGTATGGAATCTTGATATTTTCACCAAGTTTACCATCGGCTATATCTCCATTTCGCTTTTCATTCAATGTTTTGAAGAACAGTGGTTCCAAAACATCACTTAACAAACGATTATTGTTGGCATAATTATCTACAAGTTTACTAAGGTAGTTTTTATCTCCACCTTCCCATTTAACATTTGAAGCAGGCACACCCATCCAGCCTTTCTTTTGTAAGAATTGCAAGAACACCAAACGGCCTAATAACTTCTTGACATAGTCGCGATGTGGCTTGGTATCAGAAAGCGTATCAATAAATTTCTTATATTGGGCTTTGTAGCCATTGAAAAACTCTTTGTTAAGTCGTTCAACAGAGAATGCATCGGTAACATCTGTTAAATAAATGGAGCCATAGGTCCTCTTATCAGCCAATTCTTTAAGTCGGCTTGCTGCTGTGGTACAAGGCTCATTCTTGCCTAACAAGAATGTATATCGTTTAGGAGCTGTTTCCTTCTTTACTAATTCTCCACTTTCATTGAAATAGGTCTGCTTGGCAATAAATGTCAAGCGATAGTCATCTTGGCCTTGCGAATAATAGAAAACCAAAGCTCCATGAATCAAGTCTTGATCTACATATTTTGCAGCAATATCGCGCAAACTTTTACGGTTGCGGGATATTTGCACATTGTCGGCTACCTCAAAGCGGAATATAGCCAATGAACGTCCGTCATCTAAACGGATGTTTCCTACATGGCCACCATCTTTGACATGTGAATCTGTAATCTTGGCAACACTTGTAAAGATTTCAACTTTAGGAAAGATCTTCTCTAGCAAATCTTTCCAAATGTTAAAATCAAATTTTGCAGATAGTATATTTTTCAAATATGCTTGATTCATAATAATACTTTGTTACATGTTAAAACTCTCTGAAATAATAATTTCAGGCATAAAATCTTTCGACACTTTAAGCGCATCTACTTGTTTATCAACATTTCCTCCTTGGACATGCTCCAATGGATATGCTGATATAATCATTATCAATTGTTCTAGCAAAACTACTGGCTTGACTGGAGTTCTCTTTGTTGCTGTTTTTAGTTTATTTATATCTCGTTGCAACTGCTGGAATTTGCCCGTTGTAATAGCTCGTTTTGCTTTATTAATCAATTCAAGTTCCTGTTCTGTAATGTTGGGAATACTTACAAAGCCATCAAGATAAGCAATTGCCTTCTTCTCATTAGGACCCTGTGCCGGATTCACCTTCTGCTTTGTTGCTTTAGTCTCTTCCTCTTGTGTAACAAAAGCATCAAGTGCCGCTTTTACTTGCTCGTGGTGCATATCGTGTAGCGGTATGGACTTTTCGTCAATACGGGCTTCAAACTCTTTTACTGCCTCCAAGAATGTAAGTTCCTCTATGCTGCCGTCTTCTCGAACAAATGTGAATGCATCACGGCGCTTATTACGGATAAACACAATGGTACTTCCTGGTATAAACTTACTCTTGCGACCTGTGCGAGCTCTCAATGGCAGTTTGCTGATTCGTTTAATCAAATCAGGATCATCTTGTTTCAATTGTCGGAGCCACATCAGGTAGCGCAATTTCTCATCACGCTCCTCATCTACATCCTTGTCAAACAGACCAAAACTTTCAGGATTCTCATCGGTAGAATATATCTGACTATCTTCGCCCAATGCTGCATGGAAAGCAAAGAGTTTCATTTTCGCCTTCTTCTCCAACTCAATGTCATCATTAACTTTTGATGTAGGGAAGAAGTTGAAAATATATACCTCTTTAGCAGTGCTACCGATACGATTCACACGACCGATACGCTGCATAAGCCTTGTAGAGTTCCAAGGTGTGTCATAGTTTACGATAACATTGGCACGATGGAGGTTTACACCTTCGGCAAGTACCTCGGTAGAGATAACGATGTTATAATCGTTTTTCTTATCCCCCTTGTAGTTTGCATCGAAGTTCTCCTTCAAGAGTGGCATTTGTGTATCTCTATTGTCGCTCTGTACAGTCATAATCTTATCAAAACCATGATTTTTTAGAGCGTCATAGAGATATTTGGTGGTCTCTTTTGATTCTGAGAATATAACTAATTTCCCTTCATGGTTAATGGTTTTATCCAATAACGTATCTTTAAGATATTGAATAAATATATCTAACTTAGGATCGGCATTAACAGCATCCCACATAGAAACCAACTCTTTCAATATCTCATTATCAGCCTTAATGCCGTCTTCGAAACCATCTTCAAAGTCATCTGGCGTACAAACTTCTATTGTTGGGTCGGTATATCTTGCTTCCTCAATCAACTTTATCAACTCATCTTCCTTCCCTTCACTAAGGAACTCATTGACTTTCAAATTGGGAGCAATGTATATAGTACCGTTGGCAAACATATCAAGCATCACCTTGTTGGCCTCATAATATCGGCGCAATGATTGCTTGAAGGCATAAAAACTACTATCTATTCGCTTGACAAGCAGCGTCTTCATAATGCCTGCCAATTGGATAGAAATCATATCTGCCTTTTTATACTTACTCTTCTTAGGAGACTTTAGATATTTTATTGCCTGATATCTGTAATATTTAAGTCCGTTTATCTTGTCACTAAGATACATTATAGTCTTATCGTACAAAGTCTCCAACTCTGTATCCAATTGATAATATATCTTGCGAGGAGATTTTACATCAGGGAAATGAATGTTCTGTTCCTCCAAATCTTTGCGATATGCATCGTTCTCCATTAAGTCTGTACGAGTTCGGCGTACAGTTAATGGTTCCACAACCTTGATACGAATTCTCTCATAGATTGCCTTAACTTCGTCAGCTATAAGAGTTAAGTCCTTTTGTTTTTTTAGTTTGTTATATCTATCAATATGTTCACGGAAGAAACGCTGCAAATTACCTTCTTCCAAGGTGCTATCTTTTGAGTCCTGGAAAAGATAAACAAGATTGGCAATATCCTCTGGTCTATTGTTAAGTGGCGTAGCAGACACAAGTATAACCTTTTTGTCATGTAAGCTACCATCATATCGCTTGGTTTTAGTCTTACACAACTTCTGCAATTCATTATACATTGATGCGGTGTCACTTCTGAACTTATGTGCCTCATCAACTATAATTAGGTCATAGAGTTCGGGATTCTTAACTTTATGAAGGCTTCCGTTAGTTATGATTTTGAAATTATCTAATTTGAATTCCGTAAGAGTCTCTTCCCAATTATCTTTCATAGCAGGAGGGACAATAACCAAAATATGAGAACGATGGGTCGGAAATCCATTCGAGAAAAAGAATTTCTTAGCTATAAGTGCAGAAACGACTGTTTTCCCCAATCCGACAACATCGGAAAGGAAAAATCCATTGTGTTTCATCATCTTGGCATATCCGTCATTAACAGCATCTATTTGGTAGGATAATTTTTTATATCCCGTAGGCAAATCGGATACAGAGTTCGGGTCAAAGTCAATACTCTTACCGAAGTATTCCAATAAGAATTTTAGATAAACCTCGTAAGGGGTAAAGTTTGGATTAAGATACGAGTCGTTCTTAATCTTATCTATATGAGTTATGTTGATCTCTACAGATTCTTCCCAAAGTTTTTCAAATGTTTCGGTTGCAAACTGTATGTCGTCATCATAGCGCAACTCCACATTGAACTCGAAGTTCTTTTCAAGTCCAGCCTCAGTTAAATTGCTAGAACCTGTGATAACAGAACCATAACCATGGGGATGGTAAACTTCCTCTCGGAAAATATAAATCTTAGCATGGATATTTTGTTTAGGATGGATGCGCATAGTTATTCTGCCGGTAACAATATCCTCTATAAACTGGTACATTCCATCCTCAACTTCTTTGTCGTATTTCGCTTCCTGAATATTACGCTTTATATCGTTAAAAAACTCCTCCTGAGACTGCTCTGCATTAGGATTGAAAAGTAGCCCCTGCTGATTTGCTTGATAAGTGAGTTTATCTACATTGATACCAACCAAAATGCGAATCTTGGGAGTTTGTTGTATAAACTTCCTAATACGGAAATATCCCGATGCACGGAAATATCCGACAAGTGCATCAAAGAAATGCACTTTTTTATATTTGAATACCCCTTCTATTTTTTCAAGAAGAGTATTTTCTTTTTCATTTGTGAAAAAGTTTGTTCCCATAGTTATTGTTTCGTAATAACGATTAGTTCTCTGGTATCAACATCCAATACCTTTGCAATATTTACCAGCATCTCCAACGATGGCTGCATTTTGTTTGAGCACCATTTAGAAACTGTTGAGGGGTCCTTGCCTAACTGCTCGGCAAGCCATTTGCCGGTTTTCTTTTGTTCAACCAATACTACTTTTAGTCTATTTAAATCTTTCATTATTTACACATTTTATTGGCGTATACCGCAAATTTAGTGATAATATGCGAAACCACATCTTACGTTGGCAACTTTTTTATCAGATAAATTGTAATTTTTATAATTCAAGAATGAATATTTGGATAGTTTATATGATTATTCGGAGCATAAAACTTGTACATAAAGCGAATGTGTTTGCAATGTAAAATCATCATATCTGCCCGACTTTGGAGGGGAGGATACCGACAGGTAGTTTTGGGCTGCCGAAAACATTTCGGGTGCCCCAAAACACAACTTGCTATGTTCGCTTGAACATAAATTTCCAGTGCCTGGAAATTACTATACAGCAGTCTAAATTTTACTCAAATATCAGCATTGGTGCGTTGGTTATAACACTTGTTGGTTACTTGTTTATAACCAATAAGCAAATCAAGCAATAAAGAATGAGTGTAATCATTAGTGATTATAACAAGTAATGCAATCACTCAATCTTGCAATCTGCCAGACTTGCTGTCACACAATCTTGCAGTCTGTCAATCACCCTTTCTGTAATTGGATTAGCGATTTACTTTCTAAAATACTACCAATTATGCAATCTGATGACACCCGACGACACGTTATGTCGGTTATGCTGAGGGTATTATTTTTTGTTTTTACTTAGCACTCAGAAAGCCACGAGTAAGTGAGAGCAAAGGAAACTTGTTTGCTTTGCCGAGCGAAAGTGGGTTCGCGAAACAATCGAATGTTTAATGTAAAAATGAAATAGTTATGGAGATTATCAGTATCGAGAAAAAGACCTTTGAGGAGCTTGTATCGCGCCTCGGGCAGTTCGTTAAGCGAATGGATAGCATTAACCGCCAGCGTGGTGGTAGGCGTATGAGCGATTGGATGGACAATCAAGATGTCTGTCAGGCATTGAAGATTAGTCCTCGTACATTACAGACCTTGCGGGATAGTGGGCGATTGCCACACTCTAAGATAAACAACCGCATATACTATCGCCCCGAAGATGTTGAGCAACTTATTGCAAATGATGTTTAACCTATAAATTCTATGCCTATGAGTAACGAAGTTATCACGCACAAGCACGAGTGGGTGCGCGGTCTATTCTCTGATCTTGACCGCATTGCCAAAGATGCAGCAACGGTGGCGGACGAAAATCAGCCGCTATTGGGCGGCGAACACTATTTGACCGATAGAGAGTTGTCTGAACGCTTGAAAATCAGTCGCCGTACTTTGCAGGACTACCGCAACAATGGTATTTTGCCATACCGCCAACTTGGAGGTAAAATCCTCTATCGGGAAAGCGATATTGAGCGAGTACTGCAAAGCTGCTATCGTGGCAAGTTTTGATTTTATACCCGATAGGGTGTAATGGCGATTCTATAATAGTAAATTACACCCGAAAGGGTATAAATTATATTGGAGGAATGGCCGCCACAGCCTTATTATGCAGAGTTGGGAGCGAGCTGCCTTTGTCCCCAACTCTGTTTTCTTATAATAATGGCGGCTTGATTATAATTTACGATTATACTCTTCATAGGTTTGACCTTGATTTATGCGTCGTAGGTCGCTTCGCTTGCTTCGTCCCAATCCCATTCTCAACTCGGACGGTGATACCGGAGAGTTTTTTCGGGTGAAAAATTATCGAAGAGAATTTTTTGCTCGAAAACCCTTGGGCTTGAACTCGCAGGTATTGCCCTCCGAGTTAACTTTATAATGGGGCGAAAACAGGCGAAGCGTACCGCAGACTTCTATCCTAAATTCACTATCGCACTCTTCACATTCATCATATCCTTCAATATCGAACTATCAAGCACTTTGGCATAGTGTTGCGTCATCTTGATATTAGAGTGCCCGAGCATCTTTGCTACATTCTCTATACTTACACCGTTAGCCAAGCACACAGACGTGGCGTAGCTATGTCTTGCCACATGTGTGCTAAGATGCTTCTGGATTCCGCAGACATCGGCTATCTCTTTTAGGTAGCTGTTCATATTCTGATTGCAAGGAACAGGGAGTAATACGCCACGCTTGATGCAGGTGGGGTTGTTCTCGTACTTTTTGAGTATTGCCAATGGGATATCCAGCAACGGGATATTACACATATTATTTGTCTTTTGACGTGTCTTGCGAATCCAATAGTGTCCGTTGTTGTCTTGCACAATATGTTCGGCGGCGAGTTGCTGAACATCTATAAATGCCAATCCCGTAAATGAAGAAAGAAGCATCAAAGCAAGGAAGATAGGTTTAGAGAAAAACAAACGCAAAGCGTTGTAAATAAGCGGTTTTTCTATTGTTTGCCATTACAGTCAAACAGCAGGGAAAGGCAGGATAATGCAAGGTTTCCGCTACCAAGTCATTACCTGTTCCGCTACCTGCCTGAAGCCTGAAAAACAGCGTTTCTAATGCTTGTAAACAAGCATTATACGTGCGGAAGGGGCTTCAAATCCGCAGATTTAGCAGCGTCCGTTCCGTTTGCGCCGTTCTGCCCCGTTTCCAATTCTGTCGGTCGGCAATGTATCACTAATATTGCAACCAAAAAAGTTATGGCAATGAAGACAGAAATGAAAGTGCTGCTCTACATCAAGCGCAGCGGACAGGACAAGGACGGGCTGTCGCCCCTCATGGGCAGGATAGCCGTCAGGGGTAAGAACAACTCCATCGCGCAGTTCTCCTGCAAGTTCAAGGTGGACGTGAGGCTGTGGAACGCCACGGCTCAACGGTGTACGGGCAAGAGCCGGATGGCGGTCATGGCAAACCGGGAGATTGAACGCACGCTATTGTTGTTGCGCCAGCGTTTCAACGAACTTAAAGACATCAAGGAGGTTGTTTCGGCAGAGGAAGTGAAGAACGCCTACCAAGGGCTGGCGGAATCGCAGGACACCATCATGAAGCTGTTTGCGGAGCATAATGAGGAATATGCCTTGCGCGTGGGCGTAAACCGTTCCGCAACCAGCTATTACCATTACACGAACACTTACCGCCACCTCGCCACCTTCCTGAAAGACAAGTACCGCCTTTCAGACATGCCAGTCAAGCAGTTAGACGAGAATTTCATCGAGGATTTCGACATGTACATGCGCACCGTCAAGCGGTTTATGCCCAAGACCATACTCGGACATGTAAACCGCCTGAAAAGCGTGATGATGCTTGCCGTGTTCCGTGGCATTATTCCGTTCAGCCCGTTCAAAGGTTACAGACCACAAAAGCCGGAGTTCAAGCAGATGTACCTTACGGAAGAGGAACTGGGCAAGTTCGCAAACATGACCTACGACACGCCCAACCGCAATTTCACGAGGGACATGTTCCTGTTCTCGTGTTGGACGGGCATCTGCTACTGCGACATGAGGGCATTGACAGAGAAGAACCTTGTAAAAGCCGAGGACGGAAGCCTGTGGATTCATACCGAACGGCAAAAAACCGGAACGCCTGAATGTGTAAGGCTGATGGAGATACCGCTCGCCATCTTGGAGAAATACAGGGGCATGGATGCCAACGGAAAACTGCTGCCCATGCTTACGACGGAGAGCATGAACCGCCACCTCAAAAAGATGTCGGTGATGTGCGGCATCAACCGTCCGATTTCATTCCATCAGGCACGTCATACATTCGGCAGCATAATATGTCTTTCACAAGGCATACCCATCGAAACGGTAAGCAAAATCATGGGACACAAGCATATAAAGACCACACAACGGTACGCTAAAGTCACGCAGGACAAGATTGACCGTGATGTGGACAAACTGAATGAAGCCATCGGCGGCAAGTTCTCCCTGTTCGGAATTGATGCATCCCCTTCCACGATACGCAAGGACAACACCCGACGCAAGGTCAATCCAAGTTGGAAACAAAGGGCTATTGTCAAACAAATGATGGAGGGATAAGTCATGCGCAGCACGTTCAAACTATTATTTTACATCAACCGACAGAAGGTGAAGAAGAACGGCAAATGCCCCGTTATGGGACGCATTACCCTTGACGGAAAGGTCAGCCAGTATTCCACAGGATTGGAAATCGAACCGGACTTTTGGAACACTGATACGGGCAGGGCTTCCACTGACGGACGCAAGGAAAGCCTTGACTGCGAGAAGAAAAAGGAATTGGTGCGGTTGAATGATGCCCTGTCAGCACTGGAAGCCAAAGCCCGTTCCGCCTACAAGGAGAACGTGGACAGTTACGGCTTCGTGTCGGCTGAAATCATCAAAAATGCCGTAACGGGCAAGTCGCAGGTAAAGGAAACCCTGCTTGCGCTAATGGACGAACATAACGAAGAATATGCCAAGCGTGTGGGCATTGACAGGACAAGGCACAGCTATGTCCGCTATCTGACCACACGCAAGCACATTCACAATTTTATGAAGTACAAGTACAACATGGAGGACATGCCGTTGCGCTCGCTGACCATGCGTTTCATGACCGACTTCACGTTTTACCTTTCCACCGTGCTGAGATTGAAAGTGTCGGCATACAACGACTATCTCATCCTGCTGCACAAGATGACGCGGCTCGCCTTGAAGAAGCATATTCTCAAACGCGACCCTTTCGCGGGACACAAGATAGAGAAGGTTCCGGTGAACCACCGCTACCTGACGGGTGAGCAGTTTGAGAAGCTGTTGAAAGCCAAGCTGCCCACATACCGACTTTGTCATACGAGGGACTTGTTCGTCTTTTCGACTTTCACGGGCATCGGGAGGGCAGACTTGGCGAATCTGACGGAGGACAACATCATCACGAAGGAGGACGGTAGCAAGTGGATTCACATCGCACGTCAGAAGACCAAGGTGGAGTGCCATATCAAATTGTTGGACATACCCTTGCGCATCATTGAGAAATATCGCGGAGAAGGCAAGGACGGCAAACTGTTTTATGTGCCAATCACCGGAAACCTCAACCGCAGCCTGAAAATGATTGCCGAACAATGTGGCTTGGACTGCCATCTTACCTACTATCAAAGCCGTCACTCCTTCGCAACCCTGATTTGCCTGAACAACGGCGTGCCGATAGAAAGTATCAGCAAGATGATGGGGCATTCCTCCATCCGCACCACGCAAATCTATGCGGAAATCACCAACCAGAAGGTGAGCCGTGACTTGGCTGTATTGTCCGAGACCACCAAAGGCAAGTTCTCCCTGCCTGATGACGGGATGCCATCGCGTGTGTTCAAATGCGGCAATTACAGCGGCTGGAAAAAGGAATGTAAACGGAATTCAGACAATGAAAAATGATGCGGACATGGAAAGAGGAATAATCACAATCAATGAAAACGGGGCGGTCACGATGCCGACCGCTCCCGTTTGGATGACGCAGCAGGAAATGTGCGATGCGTTCAATGTGTTCGGCTGCGACATCCGCAAGGCTGTACACGCCATTTACAAAAACATGGAGTTGTTTGAAAGCGAAACGAAACGGTACATCAGGCAGGACAACGGGATAAACTACGATGTTTACAGCCTTGAAATGGTGATAGCCGTTTCCTTTAAGTTGAGAAGTAGGGAGAGTATGGCTTTCCGGCGGTTCATCATGGACAAACTCTGTTCTTTCAATAGAGGAGATTCCATCCATTTGTTCTTTTCGCTGTCCGTAACCAGTCCATGGTGTACGTGTTAGCAGTAAAGGATATAACATTACACAAAGAAAGCCGATGGCGACAAGTGAATTGTCTAACCATTGGCTTTCTTTGTTTTTGCCCGTTCAGATTTACGTTTCCATGCGGTAAGCGTTCCGATAACCGCTCATCAGTAGCTTCTCGATGTCGGACTCCTTGTACAGAATTTTTCCGCCCAACTGGTAGTAGGACACCATCCCATTATTGCGGTAGTCCTGCAAGGTGCGGCGGCTCACCTTGAGCCATACCGACACTTCCTTGTCCGTCAGGAACTGTTCGTTACTTGGCGAAGCCTTATGGCTTGCGTCCATTCTTTCGATGCCTTCAAACAGGGCATCCAGTTGTCCGATGAAGCCGACCTCCAGTTCACGGTCGGCAAGAATCAAGTCGTTCATAATTTACAGTGGATTTAGTGGTTATACATATTATTGTCTGATTAGATGCTACAGCCACGATAGGCTGCATCCTTACGTCTGTCCTCCACAAGTCGGACGATGCGCTGCACGTCCTCCGGCTTGTAGAAAATCTTGTGCCCTATTTGCGAATAAGCCAACGTGCCGTTGTCGCGGAGCGTCTGCAAGGTGCGCGGACTGATGCGCAACTGTTGGCAGACCTCTTGGTTGTCCATCCAGCGGCTGATCCGTTTCCCTTCCCTCTTGCGGAGGATTTCATTTACCCGGTCGGACAGGCGGTTGAGCTTGCCGACCATTTCTTCGTACTTGCTTTTTGAAATGATTACTACTTCCATACTCATTATATTTACTGTTTGTTCTTCTTTTTGTCTGCAAAGTAAATCCGTTGTCCGCTTGAAACAATGGATTTGCAATGAGGTGGCAGCTTGTGGCAGCAAGTGGTCGGGAGTGGCGTTATCCACTGAACCCGTAACGGCTGTTTCAAGCGTCCGTGGTGCAAAGAAAAGCGAAGTCCGGCATAATCCAACCGCTTTGCACCTACGTGGCAGCATTTGGCGTCGGTGTGGTAGCCTGTGGCGTTCTTTGGTTTCTCAAAGGGCATTTCCTTAAATCCGTCCCGACTACTCCATTTAAGCCCTTAAAATTTCCAATGCCCGCTTCACGTACTATGGCAAAACGATGCAGCACGAACCGTTCCGGCAATGTGTAAAGTGCAAAACCGAACATTGTTGCCACAGTCCGCCCATTCGTTTGACAGCCTGCAATACAGGCGTTTCCTTTGCAATCGATAATCGGTCAACTGTGCGCACAACGACCAACATTGTTAAACATTTAATTCAAACAAGTATGAAGAAAAATTTAAGCAGCCAAAACATGGATGCAGCATTACAGGATTTTTTAGGCAGCAAGCCGAGTATGGAAATCCCTAAGCCGGAATCCCAGCCTGCTGACACGCAGGAACAGCGGGAAAAGGCAAGCGAGGTTGTACAGGAACAGGCAAGTGAAACCGTGCCGGAACAAGTAGATGAAACTCCGCAAGTGGTACGCCGCATCAGCGGCAAGCAACGCAGGGCATCGTTGGAGGATTACAAGGAAACATTCCTTCCCGTTCCGGTCATCGAAGACCGCAAGCCCGTGTTCCTCAGCCGCCGCACGCGCGACGCCCTTGACCGCATCGTCCGCATGTTCGGCGAGCGCAGGATGAGCGTGTCGGGACTGGTGGAGAACATCGCACGGCAGCACCTTGCCATCTACGGGGAGGACATCGAGGCATGGCGTAAACTCTGAGAATTAAGAAGTGGATTGACGGGGGACAATTCAGAGTTACCCTGAACCTATCCAACGGAGTTTTGAGGGGAGCAAGTTTGTGTTTCGGGCATACCGAAACCGCCTACTCCCACTCATAGACTCCGTGGAGAGCCATATCCCGTTGGTCTAACCAGTAATCACATTCTAATCAGTAGAAATCAATTAAAAATCAATGGAACAGAAACGGATTTTTGACAGAAGAAACAAGGGAGGCCGCCCCAAGAAAGGAGCGGCAGACAAGCTGAAATACCGCCTCACGGTGAAGATGGCGACATCCGACTACTATACACTGAAAGGCAAGGCACGGAGCGCAGGCATATCCGCAGGGGAGTTCCTGCGCCGTTGCATGAGGGACGGGCAGGTGAAGGAACGGCTCACGCCGGAGCATACGGATTATGTCCGCCAACTCTGCGGCATGGCGAACAACCTGAACCAGCTTGCGCACAAGGCGAACGCCGCAGGCTTCGTCACGGTGAGGATGGAGTGCCGCATACTCGTGGCACGGATTGAGGAACTGCTGAATTTAATCCTCTTATGACAGCCGGATATGATAGCTAAAATCATAAAGGGAAGCAGTTTCAGGGGTGTGGTAAACTACATTCTTGACAAGGGAAAGGACGCTAAAATCCTTGCCTGTGACGGTCTGTTTGCCGAGGACAAGGACACGATAGCCATGAGCTTCGAGGCACAATCAAAGATGAATCTGAGGGTAATGAAGCCTGTCGGACACATCTCGTTGGCTTTCCATAAGGAGGATGAACACCGCCTGACCGACCGCGCAATGGAAGGGATGGCGTTGGAATACCTGAAGGAAATGGGAATAACCGACACGCAGGTTCTCATCGTGCGCCACTTCGACAAGGAGCATCCGCACGTGCATATAGCGTTCAATCGTATCGCTAATGATGGTAGGACAATCAGTGACCGCAACGAGCGGATACGCAGCGCACGCATTTGCAAAGAACTGACACGGAAGTACAATCTTTATTTCGCCAGCGGCAAGGAACGGGTGAAGCAACACCGCCTGAAAGAGCCGGACAAGACTAAGTACGGGCTTTATTCCATCCTTAAATCGGAGGTTTCGAGGTGCGGAAACTGGCGGCAGTTAGCCGCTAATTTGGAGAAACAGGGCGTGGATATGCGGTTCAAGTACAAAGGCAAGTCGGACGAGGTGCAGGGTGTAGTTTTCACCATGAACGGCTATTCGTTCAGCGGTTCCAAAATTGACAGGCGGG